>ENA-UAEA01000576-UAEA01000576.1-human-gut-metagenome-genome-assembly--contig:-NODE-576-length-10570-cov-4.138088_pt1 | contig 10570 bp, 8 predicted proteins | sample MGYA00244276_ERZ654272 | MGnify/ENA primary metagenome ERZ654272 (study PRJEB26926, sample SAMN06165034) | human gut metagenome | biome: ENVO:00009003; feature: ENVO:2100002; material: ENVO:00002003... | reverse complement strand
GAGATTTCTGCCTGTCTCGTGGGCTCGGAGATGTGTATAAGAGACAGTTATAATAATATTTTTTCCGCGGTTCAGGCCTTCTCAGAGGGCTTGCTCAGGTCTACACTGCGGATGATCTTGCGCACCGGCAGGATGCTCTTGGCATTCATGGACAGCTCGTCCACGCCCATGCGCAGGAAGGTCTCGGTCAGGGCGGTGTCGGCACCCAGCTCGCCGCAGATGCCTACCCAGATGCCGTGGCGGTGACCGGCTTCAATGGTCATCTTGATGGCGCGCAGCACGGCGGGGTGATGGGGGTTGAAGAAGGGCTCCAGCTTTGCGTTCTGGCGGTCCAGTGCGCAGGTGTACTGGGTCAGGTCGTTGGTGCCGATGGAGAAGAAGTCGCACTCGGCGGCCAGCTCGTCCGCGATGAACACGGCGGCGGGGGTCTCGATCATGGTGCCCACTTCAATGTTCTGCCCCATCTTGACGCCCTCGGCGGTCAGCTCGGCGCGGCACTCTTCCAGAACAGCCTTGGCGTCCTGCAGCTCCCGCAGGCTGGTGATCATGGGGAACATGATGCTCATGTTGCCGTAGGCGGAAGCACGCAGCAGCGCGCGCAGCTGGGTCTTGAAGAAGTCCTTGCGGGTCAGGCAGATGCGGATGGCACGGTAGCCCAGCGCGGGGTTATCCTCGTGATCCAGCTTCATGTAATCCACGGTCTTATCTGCGCCGATATCACAGGTGCGCACCACCACCTTGCGGGGTGCAAGGCTTTCCAACACCTGCTTGTAAGCCTCGAACTGGTAGTCTTCGGTGGGGAAGTCCTTGCAGTTCAGGTAGACGAACTCGGTGCGGAACAGACCCACGCCGCCGGCGTCGTTCTGCTGCACAGCGCCCACGTCGCCCATGCCGCCGATGTTGGCAAACACGTTGATGGTCTTGCCGTCCAGCGTGGTGTTGGGCTTGCCCTTCAGCTCCTGCAGCAGGGCCTGCTTTTTCTGATCTTCCTGCTGGCGCTTTTTCAGGCTCTTGAGCAGGTCGGGGGTGGGGTCCACATACACACAGGCGTTGTAGCCGTCCACCACAGCCATCTTGCCGTCCCAGTCGTCCTGAATGTCCTTGCACTGGATCAGGGCGGGGATGTTCATGCTGCGTGCCAGAATGGCGGTGTGGCTGTTGGAGCTGCCCTCGCGGGTGATGAAGCCCAGCAGCAGGCTTTTATCCATGCGCACGGTCTCGGAGGGAGCCAGATCCTCGGCTACCAGAATGCTGGGCTCGGTGCCCTGCAGGGAAGCGTTGTCCACCCCCTGCAGAATGTCCAGCATGGCCTGCGCAATGTCCAGCACATCGGCGCTGCGGGCCTGCAGATACGGGTCGTCCATGGCAGAGAACACCGCAGCCTGATTGTTGCCGGCGGTCTTGACGGCGTACTCGGCGCACATCTTCTGCCCGTTGATGATCTCCTTGATGGCGTCCACAAAGTCGTCATCATCCAGCATCATGGCGTGGATGTTGAACACCTCGGCGATGTCCTCGCCGGCTTCTGCCAGTGCCTTTTCATACAGGGCGGTCTGCTGCTCAATGGCCTTCTGGCGGGCAGCTTCAAAACGCTCCAGCTCTGCGGCAGTATCTGCCACAGGGGCGGTGGAAATCGCGGTATCTTTTTTCTTGTAGATCTTCAGCTTGCCAATGGCGATGCCATTGAGTACGCTTTTGCCGGTGCCTACCTGCATAGCACGTTCTCCTTCCACTTACAGCCGGGCGTGCAGCGCCCGGCGTTTTGTTAAAAAAAGCCCCCGCAGTTTTCCCGCGAGGGCTCGGCTTTCAAGTCGCGGCTCAGACGTTCTCGCTCAGGAACTTCTGGATTGCCTCTGCGGCTGCTTCTTCATCATCGCCTTCGACCTTGATGGTCACGGTCTCGCCCTGCTTGACGCCCATGCCCATCAGAGCCATCAGCTTGCGCATATCGCAGCTCTTGCCGTCCTTCTCGAGGGTGGCGGTGCTTGCAAAGCCCTTCACGGTCTTGACCAGCAGGCCGGCGGGACGAGCATGGATGCCGCAGGCATCCTTAATAGTGTACTGAAATTCCTTCATAATCATTTTCTCCTTACTACTTGATCCCTCTGCCCGGGCTGCACATTCAGCCCCGGAACATGGCTTTGCCAACGGGAATCGGTATACTATTATTATAAACCCGTACCGTTTTTTTTGCACCGTTTCATATTGCCGATTTTTACAAGAATTTTTTGTTATATTTGAACATACGGATGCTACAAAAATCCGTGTTTTGTCTAATTTTTGTCGAATCGTTTGTAAAAACTAGGCAGTTTGTGCAACTGCCGGACAAGAGCTTAAAAAGGTCGTTTTGCGGCAATGCCGTCCCTATTCCACGGGATACCCTTCTGCGTCCAGCGGCAGCTCGGTGTAGGGCGCTGCCTGCGGGGCGGCTTCGGGCTCTGTCTCCGGTTCGCCGGAGGTCTGCTGTGCGGTGCTGTCGGTCAGCTGCTCGTCGTGCCGCTCGCCCCAGTCGCCGCTGTAATCCTCGCCGGAAGTTTGTTTTGCCAGTTCGTTCTGAGCGTCCTGCAGCCCCAGCACCGTGCCGGAGGGCTTTTCCAGCAGATACGCGCCCACAGCCTTCTTTTTATACACCAGCAGCACCCCGTAGCGGCTGGTCTCGCCGTTGCTTGCCGCCGGGAGCAGCGCCGACCATTTTTCCACCGTCTTGCCCTTGTAGCGGGCAAGATCCATGCCGCTCTGCTGCACCACCCCGTTGAAGGCAGAAAAACTGTCGTCCCACCTGCGGGGGATCTTGACCTTATCCGCCGTGATGGACGCGCCGTCCACCTCCAGCCCGTAGCCGGTGAACCATGTCTGGATGTCCTGTGCGCTCTCGATACGGTTCACCGGGGCAGCCACCGCCACCGTCCGGGTACTGATGAACCGCCCCAGCATGGCGCTGAACACCACCAGCGCGCAGCACGCCGCCCCTGCTCCCAGTTTTTTCAGGCTCGTCTTGCTCAGTGTGACCACAAACATATCCCCATGCCTCCCCGCCATTTGCGCTTGCATACTCTGCCACCAGCTTATGCGGAAAAACAGGACAGTATGATAAAAACTCCCCCGGTCAGGGCTTGCGCCACTGACCGGGGGTGTTTAGTCTCTTTTACCCGATATAGCTGATATTGGCGTCCAGCTCGCCGCTGTAGCCGTTGATGTGGGCTGTTCTGGTGCCCTGCCACATATCGCAGCCGATGGGGCTGGAGGAGACGCCGTAGTGGGCGTTCCAGATGGTGTAGCGGCTGCGCAGGGTGTTGTAATCCACCCGCTTGCGGTACCATGTGGTGGAAGCGTACACGCCGGGCTTGTAGCCCAGCTCCTTCACCCGCTCGCAGAAGGCGATGGCGCATTTGGTGCGGTCCTCAACACCCAGACCGTCGGCGCGGCCGGTGCCGCCCGGGGCGGTGGAAGCCTCGGTGTCATAGAAGATGGGGTAGTCCAGCATCCGGCCGTTCAGTGCCCAGTTGCAGGCCTCGGCCTCCTCCTGTGCCTCGGCCTCGTTCACGGCCTGCGTAAAGAAATACACGCCCACCTTCAACCCCGCGTTGCGGGCGTTGGTAAAGTGCTCCTCGAACATGGGATCCTTGACCAGATTTCCCGCAGCGCCGTAGCCCCGGTAGCCGATGCGGATGATGACGAAGCTCACGCCGGACTTTTTGATCTTGTTCCAGTCCAGCCCGGACTGATACTTGGACACGTCGATGCCAAAGGTCACGTTGTCCTGTTTAACGCCGTTGGCATCGAAATAATACAGCTTGCCGTCAATGGAGCGCAGGCCGGTGACTTTTTTGTTGGTGTCCTGCGCATAGTAGTAGGTCTTGCCGTTCTCGGTGCGCCAGCCGGAGTAGGCCGGAGCCGGTTCCTCTTCCTTATCCTTGCTGCCGAACAGCCAGTTGAACAGCCACCGGAAAAAGCCGTTTTCGTCAGTCAGGTCGATGCACTGCGCCTCGGCATCTTCCAGCGCGCCGGAATCCAGCGCCTGCTGGATCTGTTCCGGGGTCAGCAGTACGCTGCCCTCCGGGGTGTGCTGGCTGGCGGTGTCGTTCTGGGCGGTGCCGTCCGCTGCGGGAGCCTGCGGGTCCTGTGCGGCCAGCTCCGGGGTCTCTTCCAGCAGCATGGCAGGGGAGTTCTCCTCTTCCAGCGCGGCGTCCCCGGCGGGCTGTGCCGGTGTTTCCGGCGTTTCCGGTGCTGCAGCAGATTCTTCCGGTCCGGCCGGTTCCGCTTCGGCGGTTTCCGGTTTTTCTGCTTGTTCCGGGACAGACTCGGCCTGCTGCGGCTGCGCGGTGCTTTCCGCTGTCTGCTCCGGGGCAGTCGCCGTGCTCTCCGCTGCCGGGGCAGGGTCAGCCGGAGTAGTCTGCTGCGGTGCTTCGGCGGTGATGTGGGGCACGACCGCGCCCACGGTCAAAGTTTCCGGCTGTGCAGACAGCAGGGTCGCTGCCCCTGCGCCGCCCACAGCCAGAACCAGCGCCATGGTCAGCGCTGCAATGGCTGTCACCGCCTTGCGGCGGGCTGTGCCGGATCGGTCAAATCGTTTTTTCATCTGTCGTCTCTGCCTCCGAATCTCCCGGTGGTGCAGCGCAGCGCTGCCCCGGGTCTTTGCCCCTTGCCCGGGGCGGGCCCGCTTTTATTCCACGCCGCCCATGGGTTCAGGATAAAAAGGACGGCGGATGATAACTTTACGCTTCCTCTAGTATACACCCGCACGCGGGGAGCCGTCAACGGCACAGCGGGCTTCTACACAAATTCTCCACCGGGGCAGTGTGTCGGAAAAAGTTCTAAATGGAATACGTTCCGGCAGGGCAGAACATTGCACAAAGCCGAAATTTCACAATTTTTCCAGCAACCTCTTGCTGTCTTGACAGGTGTATGGTATGATACAGGACATACGTTCGTAACCTTAACGATCTGTTTTGGATAGAAAGGCAAGTTTTATGTCGAAGCTGAAAGAATTTTTGGTGCGGAAGGATATCGTCATCTCTCCGCAGCGTTACCTCATTGACGCACTGGGCGCAATGGCACAGGGGCTGTTCGCCAGTCTGCTCATCGGTACCATCATCAAGACGGTGGGTCAGCAGACCGGTCTTGCACTGCTGGTGGATCTGGGCGGCTACGCTACGGCCATGAGCGGCCCCGCCATGGCCTGTGCTATCGGCTGGGCACTGCATTGCCCGCCGCTGGTGCTGTTCAGCCTGATCACCGTGGGCTACTCGGCCAATGCGCTGGGCGGTGCAGGCGGCCCGCTGGCTGTGCTCATCATTGCCATCGCGGCGGCAGAGCTGGGCAAGGCCGTGAGCAAGGAGACCAAGGTGGATATCCTTGTCACCCCGCTGGTGACCATTTTTGCGGGCGTCGGGCTTTCCATGCTCATCGCCGCCCCCATCGGCGCAGCCGCAAGTCAGGTGGGCACTCTTATTATGTGGGCCACCGAGCAGGCTCCGCTGGTCATGGGCATTCTGGTGTCGGTCATCGTGGGTGTGGCACTGACCCTGCCCATCTCCTCTGCCGCCATCTGCGCCGCACTGGGTCTGACCGGCCTTGCAGGCGGCGCTGCCGTGGCGGGCTGCTGCGCCCAGATGGTGGGCTTTGCCGTGATGAGCTACAAGGAGAACGGTGTGGGCGGCCTTGTCAGTCAGGGTCTGGGCACCAGTATGCTGCAGATGGGCAACATCATCAAGAACCCCCGCATCTGGATCGCCCCCACGCTGGCCAGTGCCATCACCGGCCCGCTGGCTACCTGCCTGTTCCACTTTGAGATGAACGGCGCGGCGGTCTCCTCCGGCATGGGCACCTGCGGTCTGGTGGGCCAGATCGGCGTCTACACCGGCTGGGTCAGCGACATTGCCGCCGGTACCAAGGCTGCCATCACCCCCATGGACTGGGCTGCCATGGCGCTGCTGTGCTTTGTGCTGCCTGCCGTGCTCAGCGTAGTGTTCTGTGAGGTGGAGCGCAAGCTGGGCTGGATCAAAGACGGCGACTTGAAGCTGAACTAAATCGTTATAGTTAAACCACCGGAGCGTCTGCGGATGCTCCGGTGATTTTGTTTTGCGGGGGACGCCCTCTCAGTCTCGCATACGCTCGACAGCTCCCCCGAGGGGGGGCTTTGCCTGAGGGAGACCCGCAAAACCCCATGAAAAAATACACTCAAATTGCATAAAATACGAATATATTTAAAAATATCTGCATAAAGATACAGATTGAACCAAAAGAAAAGCGAAACAGGCGCTATGTTTGGCAGTTTTTAGCATTGACGGAAAACCCGCGCTGCGTATAATAAAAGCATCAACCGCAAACGAAAGACAGAGGATGCGAAGGGAAAGTACGCATCAGAGAACAAAAGTGTATTTTTATTAAAAGGAGCGCGTTTATCATGAAAAAGGAAAACATCAAAAAAGTCGTGCTGGCTTACTCCGGCGGTCTGGATACCTCCATCATCATTCCCTGGCTGAAGGAAAACTACAACAACTGCGAGGTCGTTGCTGTTTCCGGTGACGTGGGTCAGGGCACCGAGCTGGACGGTCTGGAAGAAAAGGCCAAGGCTACCGGCGCATCCAAGCTGTATGTGCTGGACCTGAAGAAGGACTTTGTGGAGAACTACATCTTCCCCACCCTGAAGTTCGGCGCAAAGTACGAGGACTACCTGCTGGGCACCAGCTTTGCACGTCCGTGCATCGCCAAGGCACTGGCTGATATCGCCATCAAGGAGGGTGCAGATGCCATCTGCCACGGCTGCACCGGCAAGGGCAACGATCAGGTGCGTTTTGAGCTGACCCTCAAGGCACTGTGCCCGGATATGGCCATCATCGCTCCGTGGCGTGAGTGGGACATCGAGAGCCGTGACGAGGAGATCGACTACGCCGAGGCGCACAACATCCCCCTGAAGATCAACCGTGAGACCAACTACTCCAAGGACAAGAACCTGTGGCATCTGAGCCACGAGGGTCTGGATCTGGAGAACCCCGCCAACGAGCCCCAGTACAATAAGCCCGGCTTTCTGGAGCTGGGTGTCAGCCCCGAGCAGGCACCCGATGTTCCCACCTATGTGACCATCCACTTTGAAAAGGGCATCCCCACTGCCGTGGACGGCAAGGAGATGGGCGCTGTGGAGCTGGTGGAGTACCTGAATAAGCTGGGCGGCGCAAACGGCATTGGTCTGCTGGACATCGTGGAGAACCGTCTGGTGGGCATGAAGAGCCGCGGCGTGTACGAGACTCCCGGCGGCGCCATCCTGTACAAGGCCATCGACGTGCTGGAGACCATTACGCTGGACAAGGAAAGCTCTCACTTCAAGGCACAGCTGGCACAGAAGTACGCCGACATCGTGTACAACGGCCAGTGGTTCACCCCGCTGCGCGAGGCACTGGATGCCTTTGCCGACAGTCTGGAAAAGACCGTGACCGGTGATGTGAAGCTGAAGCTCTACAAGGGCAACATGATCAACGCCGGTGTGACCTCTCCGTTCACCCTGTACGATGAGCAGACCGCTTCCTTCGGCGTCGATAAGGATTACGACCAGTCCGATGCCACCGGCTTCATCAACCTGTTCGGCCTGTCCATCAAGGAGCGCGCAAAGCTGTCCAAGAACTGGCCGGAGGTCAAGTAATCGCAACATTTTCGACTGCGTGTGTTTTCACACTTTCACACGCGGGTTCTCACACCGGCATCGTTGCCGGCGGCACCGCCGCAGGAGCGTTTTCCCCTGCGGCGGCTTTGCCGTTTTTATAAGGAGTTTATATTATGGCAGAACAACTCTGGAAAGGTCGGTTTTCCAAGGCGGTGGACAGCCGCGTCAACGACTTCAACTCCTCCATCCGCTTCGACCAGCGGATGATCGCGCAGGATATGCGCGGCAGCGGCGTCCATGCCGCCATGCTGGCACGGCAGGGCATCATCTCGGAGCAGGACTGTGCGGATATCCTCAGCGGTCTGGCTTCCATCGCGGACGATTTGTCCAGCGGTGCGCTGACCATTGATCCCGCCGCCGAGGACGTGCACACCTTTGTGGAGCAGACCCTGACCGCCCGTATCGGGGATGCGGGCAAGCGGCTGCACACCGGCCGCAGCCGCAACGATCAGGTGGCGCTGGATATCCGCCTGACTTTGCGGGATTACAGCAAGACTTTGCAGGCTTACATCGTGGAGTTGGTGCGGGTGCTGTGCAAAAAGGCGGCGGAGAACACCGCCTCCGTCATGCCCGGCTACACCCACCTGCAGCGCGCCCAGCCCATCACCTTCGGCCACGCGCTGATGGCCTATGCTTCCATGCTGCTGCGCGACCTTGACCGCTTTGCGGATGCCACTGCCCGTATGGACAGCCAGTGCCCGCTGGGCTCTGGCGCACTGGCGGGCACCACCTACCCGCTGGACCGGGATTTTACCGCCGAAAAGCTGGGCTTTGCCGCCCCCTGCGCCAACAGTCTGGACGGCGTGTCCGACCGTGATTTCTGCATCGAGCTGGCAAGCGCCATCTCCATCTGCATGATGCACCTGTCCCGTCTTTCGGAGGAGATCATCCTGTGGTGCAGCTGGGAGTTCAAGTTCATTGAGCTGGACGATGCCTTTACCACCGGCTCGTCCATCATGCCCCAGAAGAAGAACCCCGACGTGACCGAGCTCATCCGCGGCAAGACCGGCCGGGTGTACGGCGACCTGAACACCCTGCTGGTGATGATGAAGGGCCTGCCGCTGGCCTACAACAAGGATATGCAGGAGGACAAGGAAGCCATCTTTGACGCGGTGGATACCTTGGAACTCTGCCTCAAGACCATCACCCCCATGCTGGACACCATGAAAACTCTGCCTGCCAATATGCGCCGCGCCGCCGCAAAGGGCTTTATCAACGCCACTGACTGCGCCGACTACCTGACCAAGAAGGGAATGCCTTTCCGGGATGCCTACAAGCTGACCGGCTGCATGGTGTCGGACTGCATTGCCGCCGACAAAACGCTGGAGGAGCTGACCCTGACCCAGTTCCAGACCTACAGCCCGCTGTTCGGGGCCGATATCTATGATGCCATCGACCTTGTGCACTGCTGTGAGGGACGCACCAGCTACGGCGGGCCCAGCGCCGCCAGTGTCCAGCGCCAGATCGCACTGGCAACGGCGCGGCTGGACGCATGGGAGGAGGAAAACGCATGAAGGTAAAGGTATTTATTGATGGCTCTTCCGGCACCACCGGCCTGCGCATCGCCGACCGTCTGGCATCCCGCCCGGAGATCGAGCTGCTGTCCATCTCTGCCGAAGGGCGCAAGGACGTGCACGAGCGGGCAAAGGTCATCAATTCTGCCGACCTTGCCTTCCTCTGCCTGCCGGATGCGGCTTCTAAAGAAGTCATGCCCCTGCTGCGCCCGGATGTGAAGGTGCTGGACACCTCCACCGCCTTCCGCACCGATGCCGCATGGGACTACGGCTTCCCGGAGCTGAAGGGACAGAAGGAAAAAATTCAGAACTCTTACCGCGTGGCAGTGCCCGGCTGCTATGCCAGCGGCTTTATCAGCATCGCCCGCCCGCTGGTGGAGCTGGGGCTGGTGCCGCAAAGCTACCCCTTCAGCTGCACCGGCATCTCCGGCTACTCCGGCGGCGGCAAAAAGATGATCGCGGACTACGAAAGCCCCGACCGCCCGGCGCACAGCAAGCTGGATGCGCCCAAGAGCTACGGCCTGAGCCTTGGCCACAAGCACCTGCCGGAGATGCAGAAGATCAGCGGCCTTGCGCACACGCCGATGTTCGTGCCGGTGGTGTGCGACTACTACTGCGGGATGCAGGTGCTGGTGCCGCTGGATCTTACCCTTGCGGGCACTACCGCCGAGGCCGTGGCTGCCGCCCTTGCGGACTACTACAAGGACGCCGCCACCGTGAAGGTGCACGGCCTGAACGAACCGCTGCCGGAAAACGGCCTGTACTCCAATGCCATGGCGGGCACCGACCGCATGGAGCTGTACCTGACCGTGAACGCCGCCGGAGATCAGATGATGCTGGTCTCGTTGTTTGATAATCTGGGCAAGGGCTCCTCCGGTGCCGCCGTCCAGTGCATGAATCTGATGCTGGGTCTGGAAGAGACCAAAGGGTTGGAATAAACTTGTTTTTCTTTGTGGGAAAGGAAAATCGTTATGCAGTATAAGAAAGTTGCGGGCGGCATCTGCGCGCCCAAGGGCTTTGCCGCCGCCGGTGTCCATTGCGGCATCCGGGCAAATCACAGCGAAAAATACGATCTGGCGCTCATCAAGGCCGAGGTGCGCTGCGCTGCTGCGGGCGTGTACACCACCAACAAGGTCTGCGGTGCGCCCATCAAGGTGGACCGCGCCCATCTGGCCGATGGCTATGCACAGGCCATTGTGGTAAACAGCGGCAACGCCAACACCTGCGCCGCCAACGGCGTGGCGCTGGCTGAGGAGTGCTGTGCCCTGGTAGGCAAGGCGCTGAACATTGACGAAAAGGACGTTCTGCCCGCCTCCACCGGCGTCATCGGTCAGCCCATGGTCATCGACCCCTTTGCCCGGGGAATCCCGGCGGCGGCGGAAAAGCTGGCTGCCAC
>ENA-UAEA01000516-UAEA01000516.1-human-gut-metagenome-genome-assembly--contig:-NODE-516-length-11559-cov-5.583797_pt1 | contig 11559 bp, 23 predicted proteins | sample MGYA00244276_ERZ654272 | MGnify/ENA primary metagenome ERZ654272 (study PRJEB26926, sample SAMN06165034) | human gut metagenome | biome: ENVO:00009003; feature: ENVO:2100002; material: ENVO:00002003... | reverse complement strand
CTAAAAACTCATGGCGGCGCTATTGTTAGTTGTCGAATTCCAATTCATTCACCCGAAGAACAGGCTAAATTATCAGAAAGAATTTGCGAAGCAATGATTAAATTCGTTTATCCAGACTTGGATATGTCTAAAGTAAAAAGCATGGAAGTGCAATTTTAAAAGGAGAAAACCAATGAACAAGAAAGAAAAATATATAATTTATGTAGCCCAAAAGTGCGACAAAATTTAAAGCCAAGGAGGACAGAAATGAAGCAGACGGAATATAACATAAAAACACGGCAATGCAAGACAAATTACAGTCCCGACCCATGGGGAGAACTAAAGGCAATTAATGATCGTGCGATTATTGATAATATGATTAAAGACTATACATATATCAATAAGAAACAGAATGTTTTAAGGGAAGATTTGATTTAAAAATTAAAAAAGGAGGAATAAAAAATGAAAGGGTATAAAGGATTTGAGCCGGGGCTGATATGCCGAGGCAAACAGTACGCAGAAAATACGGTATTTGAGGAAGAAGAAGCGGAAATATGCAGTTGTGGAATGCATTTTTGTGAAAACCCGTTTGATGTATTGGATTATTATGGTTTCACAAATGATAATGGCGATTTCAATGAGTTTGCAGAGGTTGAAGCATTAGATGAAGTAAAAACTGATAATAACAGAAAATTCTGTACTAAAAAACTGAAAATAGGTGCAAAGCTGTCAATATCAAAATTTATAAATGCCTGTGTTGATTTTGCTATAGAAAAAACATCAACATGTATTGCTGATAATAAAATAAGTAGCGGAGATTTTGCACAGATAGGCAGTAGCGGAGATTTTGCACAGATAGGCAGTAGCGGAGATTCTGCACAGATAGGCAGTAGCGGAAATTCTGCACAGATAGGCAGTAGCGGAGATTTTGCACAGATAGGCAGTAGCGGAAAAGATTGCGTTATTTGCTGCGCCGGTCACAATTCAGCCGTAAAAGCCAAAAAAGGCAGCTGGATTACGCTGGCTGAATGGGAATATTCTAAGGAAAAGGAACGTTATATTCCAAAATGCGTAAAAACGGAATTTGTGGACGGCGAACGAATTAAGGAAGATACGTTATATAAACTGATAGACGGTGAGTTTGTTGAGGCATAAAAAAACCGCCTGCCCTGAGGCAACAGGGACAGGCAACAAGAAAATTACACAAATATAAAATAACATAAAAGGAGCAAAATGTCAAGTGAAAGTTTTGATAGCATGTGAGGAATCGCAGGCAGTGTGCAAGGCATTCAGAGAACTGGGACATGAAGCGTTCAGCTGCGATATCATAGAATGTTCAGGCGGACACCCTGAATGGCATATAAAAGATGACGCTCTGAAATATATAAACGGCAGATGCAGCTTTGAAACCTGCGATGGAAAAATACATACTATTGACGAAAAATGGGATTTACTGATAGCCCATCCACCATGCACGTATTTAAGTAATGCAGGAGCTGCACGGCTTTACCCTCAAAAAGGATTAATTGATGCGGCACGATTAAAAAACGGTTTAAAGGCTAAAAGATTTTTTATGAACTTTTACAATGCTGACTGTGATAAAATTTGCGTTGAAAATCCTATACCAAGCGGTATTTTTGAATTACCAAAATATACTCAAATTATTCAACCTTTTGAACATGGTCACCCGTTTAGTAAAAAAACTTGTCTTTGGCTGAAAAATTTACCTCCTATCAAGCCTACAGAAATTGTTAAAGAAAATATAATTTCATGGGTTTCAGGAGGTTCAAAAAATAGCCATGGAAAACCTAGAAATCAATCCGGAACCAAATTTCGTGATGCAAAGACCCGTTCTAAAACATTCCCCGGTATAGCTCGTGCGATGGCTGATCAGTGGGGCGGACAAATATAAATTTAAATGTCAAGGAGGAAAAAATGAGTATTGATATAAATAAAATAGCGCAGGCAAAAATTACAGAAATGGAGAAAAACGGAGACATTAAGAATCATATTGAAGAAAAACTTCAAAAGTTAATTCTTGATTCGGTAACATCGGCTCTAAACGGATATGATGTGCAGAAAAAAATCAAAGAAAAAATAGAAAGTCAGATTTCACCTTGTCTTGATGCTATGGATTTTACGGCATATAATTCGTTTATTTGTGAAAAAGTTAAGCAAATTACTGAGGAATATCTAAAAGAAGATATTGCAAATAAGATTTCAAATACCTTTGAGAAAATTTTTATGCAGAAACGTGAAAGCATTAAGCTTTCAGAAATCTTTAAATCATACCGTGAATGGCTTATTGGCGATTTAGAAGAAGATGAGCGGTATGAGCTTAACAACGAGTTTTATGCAAGCATGGAAGATGATAAGGATTATTGGCTCGAATGCAGTGTATCTAAAGAAAAGCCGACTAATAGTTCAATTTATCCCGTCAATAGAAAAGATATTTATACCTGTGATTTTGGATTCAGGGTACATAAAAAATATAATGAAAACGGAGTGGGATATATAGGTCTGGTTTATTTTGAAGGTTCAAGTGTAAAAGATGTATTGAAAATTACTTCATATAACAAATTTCAATCATTGCTCCTTAATCTGTACTACAACAAAACTCCGGTTATCCTTGATATTGAAGACGAAAGCAATATTGATACTAGTCTGGGGTTGGATATTTAATGTCAAAAAGCGGAATTATGTGATAATGAAGAAATTGAATTTATATCAATGCTTTATTCTGAAAATGATGAGGAGGAAAAATAAAATGTACACAGGGAAAACCCATACAGTATATGGAATAGCATATTTTAATGACGTCATATACAGTTCAATTTTTTACGAAAATAAGGACGATGCGGAACAGTTTGTAAATGACGGTATCGGTGAAAAAATTATAAAAGTACATTTGACAGACGAATCATATAAAGTGTTAAAGAGAAAAGGAGTTATAAGATGAGCTGCATTTACGATTATGACAGTCCTTGCGAGTGTGATATTGAAGCATGCAGAACCTGTTATAAAAATCCGGACAAGCCGGAACCGGATTGCGATTTTATGAGAGATTTGGAAAGCGGTAAAGACTCATGATACTTGCAGATCCTAAAACCCATGATGAATGGTTATCAGCACGTTGTGCAGGTATTGGCGGAAGTGACGCGGCGTGTGTTCTGGGAATGAATAAGTACAAGACAAATGTGCAGCTATGGAAAGAAAAAACCGGGATTACAGTTCCCAAAGATATTTCGGACAAGCCTGCTGTTGCATACGGAAAGCAAGCAGAGTTCCATTTGAGGGAGTTATTTGCACTTGATTTTCCCCAATATGATATTGAATATCATGAATACAGAATGTATGCAAATGACAAATACCCGTTTATCTTTGCAACTCTGGACGGCGAATTGACTGATGAATCAGGCAAAAAGGGAATTCTCGAAATCAAGACTACAACAATTCAGAATTCTTCTCAATGGGACGAATGGGACGGTGGAGTTCCGCAAAATTATTACATACAGGTATTGCATCAGATGCTTGCTACAGGCTGGAATTTTGCAGTACTAAAGGCACATATCAGGTATTTTAAAAATAATGATATATGCACCGCAACCAGACATTATTTCATTGACCGTAATGAAGTGCAAGAGGATATAAAAACACTCCTCGAAGCTGAAATTAAGTTTTGGGAGCATGTACAAAATAAAACAAAACCGGCATTGATTTTGCCGGAGATTTAGGAGGGAAACAATGGACTTTAAATTACAAACGGACTTGAACACTTTGCCGTCTGTTATAGAATTTAACTATAGTGAACTAAAAGCCGAGATGACTGAAAGACTAAAATATTACAATAATTTAGTGGTTTCAGAAAACAGCATTAAGTCGGCAAAAGCTGATAAAGCAAATTTAAATAAATTAATAGCAGCCATTGAAAGTGAACGAAAAGAAGTCAAAAGACGTTGCCTTGAACCGTATAACGATTTTGAAGCTAAATGTAAAGAACTTGTTATGTTAGTCAAAGCCCCTGTTGTTGCAATTGATAATCAAATAAAAGAATTTGAAAACATAAAGAAGCAAGAAAAATATGACGAACTGAAATCTTGCTTTGATAATTACATAGGAGATATGGCTGATATCATTAAATTTGATAAGATTCTTAATCCTAAATGGGGCAATGCCACAGCAAAAATTGATACCCTGAAAGCGGAAATTGAAGATAATATTGACCGTATCAAGAAGGAACTTGAAACGCTTAATGCCGAATATGCAGACAAGCCGTATAAAGCCGCTGTGATTTCCGAGTACTGCAAAGAATACAGTACAAGTCAGGCATTGGTATATGCCGCACAGCTTCAGCGTGAAGAAGAAATGCAGAAGAAAGTTCTTGAACAGAAAAAAACGCAACCAGTACAGCAGGAAGTTGTTCAGACTGTTTCAGCATCGCAATCCCAGCAGCCTAAAGAACAGTTGGGAACATGTGCATTTCGTGTAATTGGAACATATAATCAGATTAAAAACTTACGTAAATTTATGGTTGATAACGGTATTAAATTTGAGACGATTAAAACGGAGGGAAATTAAAATGGCAGTAAAAAACAGTTTAGTTCAACAGGGCGGTAAAAAAGTCCCATTCACAGTTCAGCTTCAAAGCAAAAGTTATCAAAATCTAATTAATACAACACTCCGAGATAAAAACACAGCTAACCGCTTTATTGCTTCTATTACATCGGCAGTGAGTGCCAATCCTGCGCTACAGGAATGTGATGCCGGTTCAATTCTTTCAGCTGGATTACTTGGCGAGGGCTTGAAGCTTTCCCCGTCTCCACAGTTGGGACAGTATTATTTAGTACCGTTTAATGATAATAAAAACGGGCGAAAAGTTGCACAATTTCAGCTAGGATACAAAGGATACATACAGCTTGCGATTCGTTCTGGTCAGTACAAGAAATTAAATGTATTGCCGATAAAACAAGGAGAACTGATACACTTTAATCCTCTTGAGGAAGACATTGAAGTGCAGTTGATTGAAAATGAAATTGACCGTGAAAATGCTCCTACAATCGGATATTATGCAATGTTTGAATATATAAACGGCTTTAAAAAGGCTATTTATTGGAGTAAAGAAAAAATGGAATCTCACGCTGAAAAGTATTCAAAAGGATATCAAAAGCGTTCCGGTTATACATTCTGGGAGAAAGATTTTGACGGAATGGCTTGCAAAACCATGTTAAGACAATTAATCAGCAAATGGGGCATTATGTCAATAGAAATGGAAAAAGCCGTTACTAACGACATGGCAGTTATTAATGAACAGGGTGAAGCGGAATATGTAGAAACAATTCCTGAAACCGGAGAAGTTATTGAAACAGAAGAAGTTGTGGAATCAGTCACTACTGAGCAACCGCCTCTTGATGATTTTTCCAGTATAATGGAGGGATAACGTATGCTGAACAGAGTGATATTAATGGGTCGGCTGACTGCCGATCCTGAGCTAAGACAAACACAAAGCGGTATTTCATTTGTAAAATTTAATATAGCCGTGGACAGAAAATTTAAAAATGATAACGGCGAACATCAAACGGATTTTATTAGTGTTACTGCATGGAGAAAGACTGCTGAATTTGTAAGCAAATATTTTTCCAAAGGTAAAATGATTATTGTTGAAGGAAGTCTGAGAAATAATGACTTTACTGATGCAAACGGCGTAAAGCATTATTCCATGGACGTGTTGGCAGACAGCGTTTCATTTGCAGGCAGCAGGAACGATAATAATTATACTGCAAATACACCGCAAACCACACAGGTATCAAATCCGGTAGAAGACGTTCCACTCGGAGATCTAGCCGACTTTGAGGAAGTAATTGCCGGTGATGAACCGCCGTTTTAAAAGTTACAATTTGATTACAAAATAAAGTTAATTGCATATTTTAATGCAAATTCAGCAGTGAATCTGCCCATTAGTGAGGGGGTGAAAGGTTGGAAGAAAAAAGAAGTTTTATACTATACAGCAGTTACATGGAACAATTTAATGAGTTATCAGATGAACAAGCAGGTAAACTTATCAAGGCAATATTTATGTATGCAGAGAAAAAAATTATACCAGAATTTGATGATGGTATGGTAAAAATGGCATTCAGCTTTATAAAAAGCAGGATTGACTTGGATTTGGAAAAATGGAATAAAACTCGTGAAAAACGTTCCGAAGCCGGAAGAAAAGGCGGCAAGCAAACCCAAGCAAATCAAGCAAATGATTCTTTGGTTAAGCAAACCCAAGCAAATCAAGCAAATGCTTCTTTGGTTAAGCAAACCCAAGCAAATCAAGCTGTTAATGTAAATGATAATGTTAATGTTAATGTAAATGATAATGTAATAAATATACCCCCTATATCCCCCAAGGGGGATAAGCCGAAGAAAAAACCTGAAACAGACTCTTTCAGTAAATCTTTTGATGATTTTTGGAAAGCGTATCCGAAGAAGGTTTCAAAGTCTAATGCGTTAAAGGCATGGAAAAAACTTAAACCAAACGACGATTTAGTCAGGGAAATCCTTTCTGCTTTGGAGAAGCAAAAACAATCTTCTCAGTGGCAAAAGGATAACGGACAGTTTATTCCATATCCTACAACATGGCTTAATGGTAAACGTTGGGAGGATGATTTAAATACAGGTGAGGAGGAATCCCATGAACACAATAGCAGACTATACGAAGGACTTCTCTGACGGAAACAAATTAAGCTATGAAGATTTTGCACGTAAGCGCTGCGATTGGTACAACGACACTCAGGGAAATCTTCCATACATAAACTGCGATATCTGCAAAAATAAGGGTTACATTGCAGAGCTTGATACGGATTTAAATGAGATCAGAGTTGAGTGTAAATGTATGTCAAAGCGAAAAAGCATAAAAAATCTTGAACTGAGCGGATTGGGAAATCTGATAAAAAAATATACATTCAATGCGTATGAGACGTCAAAACCATGGCAATCGGAAATCAAGAAAAAGGCGTTGTTATTTACGCAAAATTCAGGCGATTCATGGTTTTATGCAGCAGGACAGTCCGGAAGCGGCAAGACCCATATATGCACTGCTATATGTACTAGGTTTATTTCATGCGGCAGGTCAGTAAGGTATAAAGTCTGGCGCAATTTGTTTCACGAACTGCAAAGTAATCAATTTGATGAAACAGAATATAAAAATAAATTTAAATCCATTTGCGATACTGATATTCTTTATATTGACGATTTTCTGAAATCCAATTCAAATAACAGTAAGTTCAGTGATGAATTGAATTTTGCATTTGAAATCATTAACAGCAGATATAACGCCAACAAAAAAACAATTATTTCGTCTGAACTGCTGATATCGGATATAAACAAATACGATTCTGCACTGGCTGGACGAATTGCAGAAAAATCAGCAGGGTTTACTATTCAAATCCAGAAAGACGATAATAAAAATTATAGGTTAAGGTGAGGCAGTGAAATACATAATTGACGAGATACCGCCTAGTAATAATAAATTTTTAGGTAGGACGAATAAATGGGAGTATCAGGAAAAAAAGAAACATTGGGCGCAGTTGATTAATTTAAAATGCAGACCAAAACCCGAAAAAACGTTTGACAAAGCAACAGTAAAGATTACGTATTATTTTCGTACTAAAATAAGACATGATCCTGATAATTACAGCGGTAAGTTTATTCTTGACGGATTGGTCAAAGCCGGAATTATTGCTGATGACAGTTTTAATAATATTAATCTGATACTGTCTGGAAAGTACGATAAGGATAATCCAAGGACGGAAATTGAAATTATAGGAGGACGCCATGAATGAAACTGAAAGAATTATATCAAGTTTGTATGAACAATGGAATGTGATTCGTGTAATGATTGTAGTTTTGTTTGTGAAGAAACAGGCATATGTAAATGGAAATACGCCGATAAGGTTGAGGAGGTATTGAAAGATGAATAGAGAGATATTGTTCAGGGGTAAGCGTGTTGATAGTAGTGAATGGTTTGAAGGATCATATTGGCTTTCACGTTCGGCGGTCAGAGAAACAACTTACATAACGGATGGCTATGGAAATTTATTTTGTGTTATCCCCGAAACAGTAGGACAATATACAGGCCTGACCGATAAAAACGGCGTTAAAATTTTTGAGGGGGATATTTTAAAATTCAGATCGGGAATTTATTCTGTTGAATGGGATAATGAACACAGCAAATTTTTACAGAGAGACGGGCAATTTAGCAGAGAACTTCACATTTGGATTGCAAAATCAGAAATTGTCGGCAATATCCACGATAATCCTGAATTGCTGAAAGGAGAAGAAAATGATTAATGCAATAGAAGCATTTAATTTATTTTGTGAAAAATATGCTGAGAAAAATAAAAATCAAAAATTAGAGCCGGGTGATAAGGCGGTTGCAATTTTGAAAAATAGCGTAATGATAGTTGAGGCAGACGAAGATAAAAAATTGAAAATCGCATTTACTGGTGATGAACCTATAGTTATTGATGATGATCTTGACATGTATGTGGAGGGCTGAAAATGGCAAGGTGTGAGAATTGTTATCATACATGCCTCAAAACGCCGTCTAGAATGCGCTGTAATCAATTTTGAATGTGTTGTAATGAAATTACAGGGTTAAAATCATAACGCCTAAAAACGGGCGTAAAATTGAAATATGGAGGTAATAAGAATGGAAACTAGAGAACAAATATTACGGCGAGACTTTTCTGATGAATTTATTGCAAAAATGAAAAATGCTATTGAGGTGTCCCATTATAAATATGGATGGTGTTCTCAAAATTATCCGGAATTAGCCCAAGCTTACAAAAGTATAAAAAGACGTTTAGAGCTGTATGAGGAAACCCATAACACCGAATATCTTGTAGACGTAGCAAATTTTGCCATGATAGAGTACAAATATCCGTCATTTACTAACGCAAAATATATGCCTACTGACAGCGATAAATCACCGGGATTAACTGATGGTATTTCATACAAAGAGCTTATGGAGGATTAAAAAATGAAAAATAATATCTTTATAAAATGTCAGCATCAGGCACTGACGAGCGACCATGCAGGGGTGTTAAGATTAGACGACGGCAGGGTATTATTAACGGCAGACGGATTTGCGGCGGTCGTGATACCGCAGGAGGATCTCATGCTTGATGTAAGTCGATTTGGAGGCTTGTCAAAAAGAGTTTTAGACGGTATGGACAAAGTGCCAGAGTTAAAGCTGACTTGCGATTGCAGATATATAACCCCGAAAATAATAATAAGAGAGTTGCAGTCTGATTCCGGAAAATCCGTATATGTAAACGATAAATACATAAAATTTTTCGGTACCGGGGTAAGTTACAAAGGAGACGAACGGAGAGTTTTTGTCTTTGAAAAAGATAGCAATAAATTAATCGGATTAATATTGCCGATCCACCTAAAGGAGGATTAAAGTGAAATCAAGAGTAAGAACGTATTCCAAAAAGGAAATAGGATGGCTATGTGGGGAGGCTATGCCCGAAATAGACAGGTGCATAAACGCAAATGGGCTAGTTTTTTTGATAGCTGTATCAAGGCATACAGGGTGGAAGAAAAAGCGGATAGAAGATTTTCTTTTAACACTTAATACTACTATGGACGAATACCACAAGCACTGTCTTGATAATGTATTTGATTATATGGCAGGAAAAGAACTTGCTGAAATTGGTATTGATATGGAGCAGTTACTTCCAAAGCCGTTGCCGTTTAAACAACAGTTACATAAATCTACTATTGAACGAAAAGCCAAAATCGACAGTTCAGAGGTCAAAAATCTACAAGCAGAAATGTCAGGATTTCATGAGTATTTTAAAGCAAAGGAGAATTAAAATGTCAACACAAACGTATGTAATCTATGACAAATACAACGGACATATAGTTTGTGACATCAAGGATAATTACAGAATTTTTGACAACGCAGTTAAGGCAGAACAGTACATACGGGATAAGAATTTGAATCAAATTGATTTCGTGGTTGAGAGGAGGGACAAGTTTGACAAAGGAACAGCTAAAGAAATACAGGGAGTTAAAATTTGAATTAGCCGATGTTAATACACAAATCCAGCTAGGAAGTACGCAAGATAGTGTGCAAGGTTCAAAAAAAGAATTCCCGTGGACTATTGGCACAAGGCATGTTGAGGGTGTTCCTGACGAGGATTATGACCTATTGGTCAGGAAGTCTGACCTTACAGCGCAGATTAAAGAAATTGAGGATTTTTTGAATAGCATACATAATTACAGAATAAAAAAGGCAATTCAAATTTATTATATTGATGATATTGAATCGGGGGAGGATAAGCCTACTTGGGAAGATGTTGCAGATAAGATGGATGGAGGTCAATCGTCTGAAGCGATAAAAAAGATGGTAACTAGATATTTAAAAAATTAATAAAAAATGTCCCGAATGTCCCACATGTCCCGAATTCGTATGCTATAACTATAATAAGGAATGATATAAATTATCGTTTCTTGGTTGCAGTTTCTTTCATTTTTTATACTCCTTGCTTAACGCTCTTGTCAGAACTTTGGTCAGACTGGCAAGAGCGTAAAATTTATTTAGATATATCAGGTGATATAAATGTTTACAGTTCAGCAAATCAAACACATGATAAATACAGACAGTCTGCATACGTTCTACAATAGCCGTTCGTGGCGCAGGCTATCTCATGAAGTTATGAGAACACAACATAATGAATGTCAGATGTGTAAGGCGCAAGGAAAGTATAGCAAAGCTGTTGTAGTACACCATGTAAACTATATACGCAAGCGCCCTGACCTGGCTTATAGCCGAACTTACATAGACAGTGAGGGCAAGGAGCATAAACAATTAATTGCTTTGTGTCATGAATGTCATGAGAAGATACACGAACGTGGAGCGTATAAGAAAATAAATAAAAATAAATTTGTCAACGAAGAAAAATGGTGACCCCCCGGTCGAAAAAAATGACTTTTTTAAGGGGGACGTACACCGTCCGGGAATTAAGACAATTCAGATCTGGAGAATTTCCATAGAGGGGGGTAGTGTTATGCAGGAAATTGAATTTGATCCCAAAATTTTTAAGCAGTCGAGAAAATATAAAGCGGTAAGAAAAGATTTACTTGATCAAATAAAATTAAAGGGAGCTGACACTCCCGCTTTCCGTGATTTAGTAGAAGATTACATGTCATTGTGGCTGACCAAAGAACTACTAAGAATGGATATTGAAAATACGGGGATTCGAGTTGCCTATGACAACGGCGGCGGTCAGAAAGGATTCAAGGATAACCCCAGTATAGAACGTCAAATCAAGGTCAATGCGCAAATGCTAAAACTTCTTTCAGAGCTTGATATAAAAACAAGCAATATTATGAGCGAAGTAGATAATGAGTTGTAAAATCAATATTCACATCAAGCAGTACATTGACCTTGTACGCAGCGGTAAAATTGAAGTTTGTCAAGAGCAAATAAAGCTTTGCAATTACATTCAACATATTTTTGAAACGGAGGATATACACTGTCTCTTATACACATCTCCGAGCCCACGAGACAGGCAGAAATCTCGT
>ENA-UAEA01000495-UAEA01000495.1-human-gut-metagenome-genome-assembly--contig:-NODE-495-length-11838-cov-4.423661_pt1 | contig 11838 bp, 10 predicted proteins | sample MGYA00244276_ERZ654272 | MGnify/ENA primary metagenome ERZ654272 (study PRJEB26926, sample SAMN06165034) | human gut metagenome | biome: ENVO:00009003; feature: ENVO:2100002; material: ENVO:00002003... | reverse complement strand
CTCGTGGGCTCGGAGATGTGTATAAGAGACAGGTAGTGTACTGTGTTGACAATATATATAAATGATGATATAATATAATTGAAAGATAAACACATACATTTTAATATATTTGGAGGTGTTTTGTATGGCAAAAAATCAGACTTTAGTTCAATTCCGTGTTGACAGTGACCTTAAAAATGAGGTAAGCGAGATATACAGTGCATTAGGAATGGATCTTCCTACAGCTTTCAGAATGTTTATGGTGCGCAGCAAAATGGTGCGTGGAATACCATTTGAAACAGTTCTTCCTGAAAATGCTGTTACAAGAGCAGAGGGACTTGAAGCGTTTGAAAAGCTTAGAGAGCAGGCAACTGACGTCCCTGAAATGTCTTTGGACGAGATAAACGCTGAAATAGCAGAAGTGAGAAAGAACAGGAGAAAATGATAAATGAAAGTCTGCGCTGTTATTGACACAAATGTTATCGTATCTGCTCTTATCACTAAAAATTCGCAATCTCCGCCGTGTATGGTGCTTCGTGAGGTGCTTGACGGCAGGATAACGCCGCTGTTTCATGATGACATAATAGATGAATATGCGGAAGTCTTGAACAGACCTAAGTTTCACCTAAAAGCTGAAACTATCCAAACAATGATAAATTCTATTATTTCAAATGGAATTAAAGTTGACCCGAAACCGACAGGGGAGATACTCGTGGATATGGACGATCTTATTTTCTACGAGGTAGCAATGGAAAAGCGTGATAATAATGCTTATGTTGTCACGGGAAATAAGAAACATTATCCCATGAAAGATTTTATTGTTACGCCGTCAGAAATGATGAATATATTGAATGAAACAGAATGAACCTATGCACAGTCTTATATGGGCTGTGCATTTTGTTTTGCTTGGCACTTACCTTAAATTTTCCACATTAAGAAACCATTAAGAAAAAATTGTGCAAAATGACGGATAATAATATTTGCATTTTGCACAGCTATGTTGTATAATATAATAGTATATGTATGAATTGAAACAGAAAAGGACGATGACAATGTTTTATAACCTTTTGGCTAAGACTAATAATACTACATTGGTGCTATTTGTGCCAATGCTGTGCAGTTTTCTTATTGCTTTTTTCAGCCTGAAATTCTTCAAACGCATTTTGCCTAAAGATCAGGGCAGAGCGTTTGCTGTGAACGGCGCACTTTCTGAGGGCAAGCCTCGTGGCGCAGGAATTATCTTCGTGACTTCCTTTACACTTTGCACAGCGCTTTTCTATCCTCTCGATATCGAGAACATAATCTATCTCGTGCTTGTGTATGCCGCCATGCTCAGCGGATATTTTGATGATGCTGCTGAAACTCCTTGGGGCAACCTGAAAAAGGGTCTTATCGACCTTGTTATATCTCTTGGCATTGCGTTTACATACTATTTTTATAACGGCTCGCAGGTGAAACTTTATATCACAGATTCCACTTTCACTATCCCTGCACCGCTGTTCATCATCCTTGCAGGCGTTCTCGTTTGGACGGCTATAAACGTTACAAACTGTACAGACGGTGTTGACGGGCTATGCGGTTCATTGGTCATGACAGTTCTTCTGCCACTTGCATTTATGGTGACAAAGAGTGGTGCGGCTGATATGCTCCTTCCTATGATAATGTTCGTGACGCTTGCGGCTTATCTGTGGTTCAACTGCTCGCCTAGCCAGATGCTCATGGGTGACGCAGGCTCGAGAGCGCTGGGCGTTTTCCTTGCAGTGATGTTCTTAAAAACTGCCGCACCGTTCGCATTTATCCCTATGGCTATAGTTATCATACTTGACGGCGGACTTGGACTTCTCAAGCTTTCTTTCAGACGTTTCCTGAAAATAAAGAATTTTATGGAGGGCATAAGAACTCCTCTTCACGACCATGCAAGAAAGAACAAGGGCTGGTCTGATACTCAGGTAGTAATAAGATTTACAATTTTGCAGATAATAGTAAATCTGTGCTTTATGGCATTCGTGCTGTAAAAAATATGTGTGGGACAAAAACGGTCTGACCTTTTAATGGACAGGCTGAAAATTCGGAGATGATGAAAATAAAAAAGAACCTGAAATATGTTCTTAATATATTCTTTATTGTGGTCATAGGCTGGCTGACAGTCAGACTGCTTTTCAAAGGAGAAGAATTTTCCGACATAGTGGCGGATCTTCACCTTGCAAAGAAAAGCTGGCTTGCAGTGGGTGCTGTGTGCGTGTTCTGCTATGTGGCAGGTGAGTCGGTCATAATAAAGTATATGCTGAGGCTTTTTGAAGTAAAAACTCCTTTCAGGCGTTGTTTGAAATATTCGTTTATAGGCTTTTTCTTTAGCTGTATAACGCCGTCTGCTTCCGGCGGACAGCCTGCGCAGATGTATTACATGAAGAAAGACGGCATAAAGATAGGCTTTTCCACCTTGATAATGCTTATCATCACCATAGCTTTCAAGGCTGTGCAGGTGCTTCTTGCAGTGGCGTTCCTGCTCTTCAACTTTGGCTTTATAAAGCTTCATGTGGGACGGCTTTGGTGGCTTCTGCTTATCGGCTTTATACTGAATATCGCCTATATCGCAGGGCTTGTGTTTATTTTCTATAAGCCTTTGTGGGCGAGAAAAATGTGCATAAAGCTTATAAATCTTCTGACACGCATAAGGATACTCAAAGAAAAGAACAACGAAAAATACATAAACAAAATAAAGCGTATCTGCGACAATTACATGATCGGTTCGGAATATATAAAGAGCAATGTGCATACTGTGATAAATATTTTTCTTATCACACTGGTGCAGAGACTGTTCCTGCTGGCTGTCACATGGATAGTGTATAAGTCATACGGCCTTAGCGGAACAAGTTTTTGGAATATTATCGCACTTCAGACTATGATAGGCGTTGCAGTTGAAATGCTGCCATTGCCTGGTGCGGCAGGCGTAACAGAGGGCTGCTTCACATATATGTTCATGAGCATTTTCACCGCAGAGCTTGTAAAGCCTGCAATGCTACTGAGCCGTGGACTCAGCTTCTATTTACTGCTGATAATGAGCGCATTGGTAACGTTCGTGGCTCACTTTATCGTTATGAGGAATGATAAGAAGAATGGTCTTGAGGGGTCGCAGGAAGTTAAAAAAGAAGTCGAAAAAGAATGAGAGGAAAAGAAAAAATGATCGGTTTTTATAATTATTCGGTAATACTCACATACATAGGACTTGTTTCGTCAGTATTCGGGATCACTCAGGTCTTTGAAAATCATATGTCCATAGCCTTTCTCTGCCTGCTTCTTTCGGGTATCTGCGACCTTTTTGACGGCAAGATAGCAAGAAGCATGAAAAACAGAACAGAGCATGAAAAGGTGTTCGGCATACAGATCGACTCACTGTGCGACCTTGTTTGCTTCGGCGTTTTCCCTGCTGTCATAGGCTATCACTACAACTCGGTTTATCCGCTTCGTCTTATCGCAAGCATTATGATAGTTCTTGGCGCTGTTATCAGACTTGGCTACTTCAACGTTATGGAGGAAGAGCGTCAGAGAAACACAACAGAGAACAGAAAAGAATATAAGGGTCTGCCTGTTACAACAGTTGCTATGATACTTCCTTTGCTGTTCATGGGTCAGCACAATATACCGAGAAATATTTTTCCGTTTGTTTTCCATAGCTTTATGATACTTATTTCAATACTCTTCGTATTGAAAATAAATGTCAAGAAGCTTTCCATGAAGGGCGTGCTGATACTCTTTACTATAGGTGCGATAATCCTTCTCGGCTATCTTAAAATGCAGCATATAATCTAAGATAAAAGTCACCTGAATGGGAAATGTTTTTGCCGGACAGGTGTGTGAAAAACAGGACGTCGGGGGTGTCGTCCCCTACAATAATGTAAATAAAAGGAGAGAAACAAATGAAATATCGTGACAGACAGGGCAGAGAATACGAACAGACCACATCTCAGGATAGCTTTCTTGCGGCTGCCTACAGCTCGGCAATGGGCAGGGCGCTTATGAAATTTCTCGGCTGTCCGATATTTTCAAAGTGTGCAAGAGTGATACTTGACAGCAAGTTCTCAGTGCCTTTTATTTTCGGCTTTGCAGAAAAAAACGGAATAGATATGTTTGACTATGAGGAAAGAATGTATCGCTCGTTCAATGATTTTTTCACAAGAAAAATAAAGCCCGGCAGACGTTTTATCACTAAAGACAGAGATCTGCTTGTTTCACCTTGTGACGGTAAGGTGACTGCTTATAAGATAACACAGTCTGACACTTTTATAATAAAGAATGCGGTCTATAATACCGCCTCGCTTCTCAGGGACAGCAAGCTTGCAAAGCGTTATGAGGGTGGCTATGCAGTTATCATCAGACTTTCAGTGGACGATTATCACCGCTATTGCTATTGTGCAGACGGTGTAAAGAGCCACAACAGAAAGATAAATGGTATCCTTCACACTGTGAACCCTGTGGTGAACAATTATCTGCCTGTTTTCAAGGAAAATTCCAGAGAGTATTGCATGATAAGAACGGAGCAGTTCGGAGATATTATTCAAATGGAAGTCGGTGCTCTTATGGTGGGCAGGATAACTAATCTGCACACTGAGGGCGGCGTAAAGGTCACAAAGGGCGAAGAAAAGGGCTATTTCGAGTTCGGCGGCTCAACTATCCTGCTGCTTCTTGAAAAGGACAAGGTAAAGCTTTGCGATGACCTGCTCAAAAATACGAGGGAGGGCTTTGAAACTAAGCTTCTTCAAGGCTCGGTGCTTGGCGAAAGTCTGAAGTAAAAATATCTAAGACGTAAAAAAATATAGGCAAGGGGCATGGTTGATGTACAGATTGAATTATGAACAGTTCGACAGAGATAATCAATATATAGGAAACGATCTGGGTGCGGTCATGAAAGAGGGCAAAACTGTGTTCAAAACATGGTCGCCGCTTGCAACGGGAGTTTATCTTAATCTGTATCTTGACGGTGAGGGCAAAAGCCGTCTTGAAAGCCTGCCTATGGAAAGGCTTGACCACGGTGTTTGGTATGTGGAGATACTCCGTGACCTAGACGGTGTTTTTTATACCTATACATTTGAGTTTGACCACAAAACAAGGCATGAAACTATAGATATCTATGCAAAAGCCTGCGGAGTCAACGGAAACGTTGGTGCGGTGGTAAATTTCAAGACCACCAACCCTGAGGGCTGGGACAAGGTCAAGAAGCCTAAGTGCAGAAATGCCTGCGATGCAGTGGTGTATGAGTGCCACGTCAGAGATTTTTCTGCGGACAGTTCATCAGGCGTTGCTCCTGAGCATAGAGGAAAGTATGTGGCTTTTGCCGATAAGGGTACGAAATATCAGGGTGTGAACACCTGTATCGAGCATCTCAAAGAGCTTGGCATAACCCATGTTCACTTGCTCCCTGTGGAAGATTATGCCACTGTGGACGAGAGCAAGCCCTGGCTCAATCAATATAACTGGGGTTATGACCCTAAGAACTTCAACTGCCTTGAGGGGTCATATTCTACAGACCCTTATGACCCTAAGTGCAGGATAAGAGAGTTCAAACAGCTTGTTATGGCACTTCACGAGAACGGCATTGGCGTTGTAATGGACGTGGTATACAATCACACTTACTATACCGAGGAGTCAGCCTTTGAGCGTTCTTTTCCATATTATTATCATAGAATAAGAAATGACGGCTCATTTTCAAACGGCTCGGGCTGTGGAAACGAAACGGCTTCAAACCATATGATGATGAGAAAATTCATGATAGATTCTCTCAGATTTTGGGCAACGGAATATAAGATAGACGGCTTCCGCTTTGACCTTATGGCACTTCACGATATTGAAACTGTGAACATCATAAGGGACGAGCTTAACAAGATAGACCCTCAGATACTAATGTATGGTGAGGGCTGGACGGGAGGAGAGTCACCGCTCCCTGCTGACAGACTTGCATATAAATGGAATTCATATCAGTTTGGAAGAGTTGGACTTTTCAACGATAACATCAGAGATTCCATTAAGGGTGGTACTTTCAATCCATATGACAAGGGCTTTGTCAGCGGAAACAGAAATGCGGCTTCTACCCTAAGGCGTGGTATAGCCGGCTCTGTGCCACACTATCAGATAAATGACGCAAAAGAAGCTTGTTGGGCTTTTGAACCTACTCAGGCGGTGAATTACTGTGAGGCTCATGACAACAATACTTTGTGGGACAAGCTTTGTATATCGGCAAAGAATGACAGTGAGGGCGTAAGGATAAAAATGGACAAGCTTGCGGCGGCGATAGTGATACTTTCACAGGGCATGCCATTCATACAGCTTGGTCAGGATTTCCTTAGGTCAAAGCCGAGGATACTTAAAGAGGGCGAAGAGCCTAATGATGTGAATATCTATTCCCATGACAGCTACAATGCGCCTGACTACACTAACTCCATAAAGTGGAACAGGAAGCTTGAATATAAAGAGGTCTTTGAGTATTACAAGGCTCTTATAAGGCTGAGAAAGGGAAGTCCGCTTTTCCGAATGCATACTAAAGAGGACGTGAACGCACATCTTCATTTTATGCACAATGACGATTGGAACTGCGTAAGCTGGAAGCTTGAAAAAGACGGAGAATGCTATGTTATCGCACTTAATCCTTACTACGAGAACAGGGGCTTCGGTCTGCCTGAGGGAAGCTTTTATCTTAGGCTTGATGAAAGTGGCAAGATGAACAAACAGCCCGTTTCAGGCAGTTTTGTCTGTCCACCGCTGTCGGCTGTGGTTTATAAGAGGATAAAGAATATCTAACAGTCCTGTTAATAAAATGACGAATAAATATTAATAATAAATTAATGTATATATCTTGCAGATAGAGTATAATTAAATTATTGGATCGAGAAATATTAAGGCAAAAGATACAAAAAAATTAAACAACGGAGGAAATCATAGTATGAAGAAGTTTTTGGCAGGCTTCTGTGCTGCGGCAATTGCAGCAGGATGCATGGGAATGACAGTCATGGCAGACACGGAAGCAACGGACAAGCTCACCTCTTACGAGGCAACAAGCGACAATGTTAAGCTTATCGGTCGTACTTACAGAAAGGGCGACACAACGATACTTGGCTATTCTGCAAGCGGTATCGAGTTCAAATGCACAGGCACAAAGGCTGTTTTCAATGTAAACGGCAGCGTAGGTGAGGCAAGAATTGGCGTATTTGTAAACGGCAAGCTTGTTAAGCAGGGCTACATAAAAAATAAGAAGACAAACGCAGTTGAGGTAGATCTTCCTGAGGGCGAAAGCACAGTTAAGCTCATAAAGCTTTCAGAAGCTGCACAGAGCGTTATCGCAATTGACAGCTTTGAGGTAGACGGCAAGCCACAGCCAACAGAGGCAGCAAAGCATTCTATCGAGTTTATTGGTGACTCTATCACTTGTGGATACGGTGTTGACGATCCACTTGGAAAGTCATTTTCTATCTACAACGAGAACGCCGCAAAGACATATGCTTACAAGGCAGCACAGAATTTTGGCGCTGACTACAGCTTTGTATCAGTAAGCGGAGCAGGTGTGATCTCTGGTTATTCAGGCAACGGCAAGATAAATGACGCACTGCTTGTGCCAAATTTCTATGATAAGTTCTGCTTTACATGGAGCTGGTTCGACGGTGAACAGACAGCTAATTATGATTGGGATTTCTCACAGTATCAGCCTGAGCTTATCGTTGTAAATCTTGGTACAAACGATAACTCATACACAAAGGGTGACCCTGATAAGTGTGCTGAGTTTGAAAAGGGCTATGTAAATTTCCTCAAGGAGATAAGAGCTAAGAATCCAAATTCTGAGATACTTTGTACACTTGGTATTATGGGACAGGAGCTTTATCCTTCTATTACAGATGCAGTTGACACTTATAAGACTGAAACAGGCGACAGCAAGGTATCAGTTTTCCAGTTCAGCGTTCAGGACAGCGAAAACAATGGTTATGCAGTTGACTATCACCCATCAGCTGTTTCACAGAAGACAGCAGCTTATGAGCTTACATATGCTATTGAAGGCATTTACGGCTGGGAGAGAGTTGAGTTGGTTAATGACGGCGTTGACGAAATGACAAAGGACGACGATGTTGAGTTCAATAACGTTGTTGAGGAGTCGTCAAGTGAGGAGAGCAGCGAGAGCAAAGCAGAGGAGTCATCTTCCGAGGCTTCTTCTGAAGCATCAAATGACAGCAGCGCAGCGGCTTCATCATCAAAGACAACGACAAATCCTAACAGCACCACAAACCCTAATACAGATGCGGCAATGGGCATAAGTATAGGTCTGGCAGCACTTGCAGGTGCAGCTATGGTGGTTTCTAAGAGGAAGTAATAAAGTAGATATTTACACCGCACAGAGGTAAGACTTTGTGCGGTGTTTTTTTATGGTCGGTCGTAACATTTCAGGGTGGCTTTGCCGACAAAATGTACGCTTTAACGCAAAAAACTCCCCCATGCAGAAAACCCTCTGCATGGGGGATACTTTCATAAACGATAAAAATTATTTCTTAGTAGTAACACTCTTTGAAGCCGACCAAGCGCCGTAGTATTTCGTACCCTTTACAGTTGTGTACGAACGAACACGAACATAGTATTTCTTTTTGCCTGAAAGCTTTGAAACAGTGGTCTTGTCGGTCTTGTTGTTTGTTATGGTAACTTTCTTTGCACTTGTGAACTTTGAGTTGGTAGCATACTGAATTTCATATCCAGTAGCAGAACCTTTCTGCGCCCAATCCACAAAGAATGCCTTTGACTTTGCTGTGAGCTTCTGTATCTCCTGCTTGGCAGGATTTATCTTGAAAGTCTTTGTGATAGTGCCTGTGTAAGAACCTTTTCCTGCGATTTTTACAGTGGCAGTACCTATGCTCTTGTTGTTTGAGTATGAAACTGTGTAGTCAGTACCATTTTTCAGCGTTTTGCCATTGTATTTAACAGTAATGCTCTGAGTGATATTTTTGCCCGTGAAAGCCTTTGTGGAAATGCCCGAAACTGTGGCTTTCTTGAAGTTATTTTTGATACTGTAAGTCTTAGAAACTGAGCCTGTGTAATTGCCCTTGCCTGTGATAGTGACCTTTGCTGTGCCTACCTTGGTGTTGTTTGAATAGGAAACTGTGTAATCTGTACCATTCTTCAAAGTTTTGCCGTTTAGCTTGACCGTTACACCAGGCTTCTTTGCCTTGCCATCATAAGCGTAGGTCGAAGTAGAAAGTGTCACGCTTGCCTTTGAAATGCTAATTCTTGAAAGTGCAGGAATTTCAGCCGTTTCAAGAACTTTCTTGCAGACTGTACATTCCTTGTGCTTTGAGCCTTTAACTCCGATAGAAGCCGTTTTGTCGACTATCCAACCGCTTGATTTGTGACCTGTGGCATTTATCACTGTCTGAACCTTGATAACAGTATTGCAAACTGAGCAATGTGAGCCGTCTGTTTTGCCTGCGGTGGTGCAAGTAGCAGGGTAGCCCTTGTCGGTAACTGCAGTGTGACCCTTTGCAGGAAGCTTTTCTGTAACTGTCGCATTACACTTTGTGCAAGTCTTTATAGCAGTACCCTCTGATGTGCAGGTCGGCTGTTTTGTTACAACAGAATTTCCGTAGCTGTGACCTGTTGCCTTAGTTGTGCTATCCTTGTATGAAGTACCGCAAACAGAACACTTGTGGAGTGTATAGCCGTCAGCAGTGCAAGTAGGTGCAACAACTGTGGTTGTGTAGCTGTGGGAAAGCTTTGCAATTGTTTCTGTAACTGTCGCATTGCACTTTGTGCAAGTCTTTGTTTTTGTGCCCTCTGATGTGCAGGTCGGCTGTTTTGTGATAACAGCACTGCCATATGTGTGGCTCGTGCATCCGCAGGTGAGTTTGTATGTCTTTGCTACAGACGGATTGTATGTAGGATAAATTTTTACAATGAGTGAACCGCCGTTTTTGAATGTGATACGTCTGATATCATTAGCATAGTTTTCAAGCTTATTTACACTTACCATGCTGCGATCAGAAAATTCAACTGTGTAGTCTGTATCGTCATAAAGCCAGAAATCAATGCTGTCGCCCACACTGAACTGAGTTTTGCTCAATACGCTTGAAAAGGACGTATTCGAAATGTCTGTACGCCAATAAACAGTGGTAGAGGTCGGAACTGTGAACTTATTCACATAACCGCAAGACTTGCAGGTCTGTGTTACAGTGCCGTCAGTTTTTGATGCGTACTTTGTTTCGTAGTCATGACCTGTTTTGACGTCAACCGTCTTTATATCGTCAAGATTTGAAAGGTTCAGGGAGTTGAAGGTCACGTTATTTTTATCGTAAACATACCAAACTGCTCTGCCGTTTTTGATAACAGGCTGGCAATCTGAAAGACTTCCCTCAAAGGTGTGTATACTGCCGTTTACTGTGCCGTCAGCGTTTAGCTTCACACAGCTTACCTTTGTATCTCTGGCCCACAATAGCAAAAAGCTGTTATTATTTATCTTCACAAGCTGTGGAGCAGAAGCTGAAGCTGTACCCTCTGCATAAGAAGTTATCTTATTGAGCTTGTTTGTGGAAAGGTCCTTTGAAACAGCGGAAACGTAGACGTTTCGTGTTTCTGACGTATTGATATAATCAAGGTCAACTGTACTCTGTGCCACGATATAGCTTGATGATGACACATCAAAGCCGCCTATAGCCGCACCTGTATAGTTATAGTGACCGGCGGTATATTCAGGGTATGTTACAACGTCGATATTGCTGACCTTATCAAAATAGCTTGGGAAGAATTTGCCTGTAGTAAAATCAGAATTATACTTCACCAGAACGGCAGAACGTGGATGAGCGTCACCATGGTCGAGGGCGACTATATGGTTGCCGTCGGTTTTTATAAACTGATTGAAGGAGTGGCTAACATAGCCATAATCAACGTTCATGACGCCGGTATATGAATCAGTGATAGTCATTGAAGGCATATCCACTTCAATGGTAACATTAGACTGATGATTATTGCCGTCGCTTGATTTATACATTTCGTGGCAGGTCCTCACAAGCAGGTGGTCACCGCTATGGGTCATTCTTGCCGAGCCTGCATCGAATGGAACTGTAGTGTTAGCTCCATACAGACCGCAGGACTTTATTTTGTTCCAATTCTTATCATACTTCGTGATACGGAAAACCTCGAGGGAGTCGTTTTGTTTCGGATTTTCCTGACCGCTAAGGACATAATAATTATTGCCGGAGTCATAGAAAGCACCAAAGATCGGCAGTTCATTGTCGATAAGCTTAGTGCTGAGCGGTTCAAAATCAGGGCTGTAATATTCCACAAGGAGCTTGCCCTCGATAGCGCCTGACTGGACACGCATATAATTGCCGTTGTCGCACACTGTCAGGTAAGATTTCACTGTGTCAGACCATTGCACATAGTCCTGAGCATTCACATTAGAGCCTGAATACGCAACACATTGCGCCACGGCAAAGGCACTGAACGATCCAGCAGACACAGCAGTAGAAACAGCCATTGCGCCAGACAGGACAATGCTCAACATTCTTTTCTTCATATTCATCAATTTCATCATCTCATACAAAAACTTTTAAACGAGAACACCTTTATATATATAATATCACAACGCAAGGCATATGTCAATGAAAATAAGTTACAATGAGAATGATTTCAATAAATTCGTCATACACCAAAGGTCAACGCAGTAAAAAAAGCAAAGAGGATACAAAACAGAAAAAAACGCCTTGACAAGGTTTGATGGGTGTGATACAATATTACAGTGGTATTTCGAGGTGTGGCTCAGTTTGGTAGAGCGCTGCGTTCGGGACGCAGAGGCCGTGGGTTCAAGTCCCGTCACCTCGACCAGTCACTCGCCGTGAC
>ENA-UAEA01000478-UAEA01000478.1-human-gut-metagenome-genome-assembly--contig:-NODE-478-length-12125-cov-4.561226_pt1 | contig 12125 bp, 9 predicted proteins | sample MGYA00244276_ERZ654272 | MGnify/ENA primary metagenome ERZ654272 (study PRJEB26926, sample SAMN06165034) | human gut metagenome | biome: ENVO:00009003; feature: ENVO:2100002; material: ENVO:00002003... | reverse complement strand
CTGCTTTCGGCGGACTGCCACGGCACAGCTTTTTCGGCTTCTATAATTGTAAGGAACATGGCTTTTCGCTGAATGGAAAGCGAAGCTGACCCGGGCTGGGGCGGTCTGTATTAAAGCGATATTTTTTTTGAAATAATCTTGACAAAATTTATCAAGATTGATATTATGGTATTAACAAGCAAGCGAAAAGAGGATGTGGAGCATGATCATCACCAAAGAGACGGACTACGCGCTGCGCATTTTGCGGGTGCTGCTGGACGGGGAGAAGCATTCGGTGGCCGAGATGTCGGAAACGGAATTGATCCCCAATCAGTTTGCCTACCAGATTCTGCGCAAGCTCTCCGCCGGCAATTTGGTGCGGGTGAGCCGCGGCGCTCTCGGCGGCTGCGAGCTGTCCTGCGATCTGGACGCGACCTCCCTCTACGATCTCATGGTGGTCGTGGGGGAGCGGGGCATCCTGTGCGCCTGCATGGAGCCGGGATATGAATGCCGCTGGCAGGACAAGCATGGGCGGTGCGCCATCCACTGTCAGCTGGCGGCCTTGCAGCGAAAGCAGGACGAGGCGTTCCGTGCCGTGAGCCTGCGCAGGCTGCTGACCGGCGGATCCGATCCCCAAGATACAAGCAAGCTGTAAAATTTTAAAAGGAGGTACCCGTATGCTGTTTCAAACCACGTCGGCGCACGAAGAGCTGCGCGCGAAGATCCGGAGTTTTGCGGAGGAGGAGATCAAGCCCCTCGCATTTTTAATGGATCAGAACAACGAGTTTCCCGAGGAGGCTGTCAAGAAGCTGGGTAAGCTGGGCTGGATGGGCATTCCCTACCCCAAGGAGTACGGCGGTGCCGGTCTTGATGCTCTGAGCTACGCCATCGCGGTGGAGGAGCTGGCCCGTGTGGACGGCGGCACGGGCGTAATCCTCTCCGCCCACGTCTCCCTCGGCTCATGGCCCATTTTCGCCTATGGCACCGAGGAGCAGAAGAAGAAATATCTGGTTCCGCTGGCCAAGGGCGAGAAGATCGGCGCCTTCGGCCTCACGGAGCCCAACGCCGGATCCGACGCCGGCGGCACGGAGACCACGGCGCTGGATAAGGGGGACTACTACCTCCTCAACGGCGGCAAGATCTTCATTACCAACGCCCCTAAGGCGGACACCTATGTGGTTTTCGCCGTCACCACGCCGGACATCGGCACCCGGGGCATCTCCGCTTTCATCGTGGAGAAGGGCTGGAAGGGCTTTGAGTTCGGCGACCACTATGACAAGATGGGTATTCGCTCCTCCTCCACGGCGGAGCTGATCTTCAACAACGTGAAGGTTCCCAAGGAAAACCTATTGGGCAAGGAGGGCGAGGGCTTCAAGATTGCCATGTCCACGCTGGACGGCGGACGCATCGGCATCGCCGCGCAGGCGCTGGGCATCGCCCAGGGCGCGTTTGAGCACGCGTTGAGCTATTCCAAGGAGCGCGTCCAGTTCGGCAAGCCCATCGCGGCCCAGCAGAGCATCGCCTTCAAGCTGGCGGATATGGCAACCAAGCTGCGCTGCGCCCGGTTCCTCATCTACTCCGCGGCGGAGCTGAAGGAGCAGCACGCGCCTTACGGCATGGAGTCCGCCATGGCGAAGATGTACGCCTCGGACATCGCGCTGGAGGTCACCAACGACGCCATGCAGATCCACGGCGGCACCGGCTTCCTCAAGGGGATGGAGGTGGAGCGGGCCTACCGCGACGCCAAGATCACCACCATCTATGAGGGCACCAACGAGATCCAGCGGGTGGTCATCGCCTCTCATCTGTTGGGCAGGCTGGGCAAGAGCTCCGGCGGCGAGAGCCGTTCGGCGGCCAAGAAACCCGCGCCCATCACCGGCATTCGCAAAAAGACCATCTTCCGGGAGGGGGATGCTGCCCAGCAGGTGGCCGACCTTGTGGCGGCGCTGAAGAAGGATGGTCACGACTTCTCCGTGGGCATCCCTATGGATACGCCCATCCCGCAGGCGGAGCGGGTGGTCTCCGCGGGCAAGGGCATCGGGGAGAAAAAGAACATGAAACTGGTAGAGTCGCTGGCCAAGGCCGCCGGCGCGGCCATCGGTTCTTCCCGCCCTGTGGCGGAGACTCTCAAATATCTGCCGCTGAACCGCTATGTGGGTATGTCCGGTCAGAAGTTCACCGGCAATCTGTACATCGCCTGCGGCATCTCCGGCGCATCCCAGCACCTTAAGGGCATCAAGGACGCCTCCACCATCGTGGCCATCAATAAGAACGGTAACGCGCCTATCTTCAAGAACTGCGACTACGGCATCGTGGGCGATGTGGAGGAGATCCTGCCCCTGCTCACTGCCGCGCTGGATAGCGGCGAAAAGCTGCCCGCGCCGCCCATGGTAAAGATGAAGCGGCCCACGCCGCCGAAGCCTGCCCCCATCGGCGACCGCTACGTCTGCGGCGGCTGCGGCTACGAGTATGTGCCGGAGTTGGGCGACGAGGACGGCGAGATCGCGCCCGGTACGCTCTTTGAGCAGCTTCCCGCCGAGTGGGTGTGTCCCGAGTGCGCGGAGACGAAGGATCAATTTGTAAAGGCTTGAGGCCGTGAAGGAGGCAAGATAAGATGTATTGCGTGCGTAAAGTAACGAACGACCTCTACTGGGTGGGCGCCAACGACCATCGCCTGGCCCTGTTTGAAAACTGCTTTCCCATTCCCCGGGGCGTAAGCTACAACGCCTACTGCCTGCTGGATGAAAAGACGGTGCTCTTTGACACGGTGGACTGGTCTGCCTGCCGCCAGCTTTTGGAAAATCTGGCGTATGTGCTGGATGGCCGCGAGCTGGACTACCTGCTGGTCAACCATCTGGAGCCGGATCACGCCGCCTGCATCGAGGAGATCCTGCTGCGCCATCCCAAGGTGAAACTGATCTCCAACGAGAAGGCATTCATGCTCATGCGGCAGTTCGGCTTCCATGTGGACGGACATGAGTGCATCGAGGTGAAGGAGGGCGACACCTTCTCCTTCGGCAAGCACACCGTCACCTTTGTGGGCGCGCCTATGGTTCACTGGCCGGAGGCCATGGTGACCCTCGACGTCACCGACGGCGTCCTCTTTTCCGCCGACGCCTTCGGCACCTTCGGCGCGCTGGACGGCAAGCTGTTTGCTGACGAGGTGGATTTCGAGCGGGACTGGCTGGATGACGCCCGCCGCTACCTCACCAACATCGTGGGCAAGTACGGCCCCCACATCCAGCTCCTGCTGAAAAAGGCCGGCGGCGTTTTGGATCAGATCAAGTACATCTGCCCGCTCCACGGCCCCGTGTGGCGCAAGGATCTGGGCTGGTTCATCGAAAAGTACGACACATGGAGCCGCTATGCCCCTGAGACCCAGGGCGTGCTCATCGTCTACGCCTCTATGTACGGCAACACGGAGAACGCGGCGCAGGCGCTGGCGACGTCGCTCTGCGATAAGGGCATGAGCAAGGTGGCGATGTACGATGTGTCCTCCACTCATGTCTCCCAGCTGATCTCCGAGGCGTTTAAGTACAGTCACATTGTCCTGGCCTCTGTGACCTACAACCTCGGCATCTACCCCGCCATGCATGACTTCCTCATGGATATGAAGGCACTGAATCTGCAAAACCGCACCTTTGCCATCATTGAAAACGGCTCATGGGCGGTGAAGTCCGGTGACCTCATGCAGAAATTCGTCAACGATGAGCTCAAGAACATGACGGTGCTCAACGAGCGGCTCAGCCTCGCCTCGTCCATGGGCACGGACAAGCGCACTGAGCTGGAAGCACTGGCGGACGCCATTCTGGAATCTATGAAGTAACTGGCAGGAAAGCCAAAACCAAGACAACAGACAACAAACAGCCCCGCCGCGTCGGCTGCAGAAAAACCGGCTTTCAAAAACAGAGCGGGCAAGCGTGATACTGCGCTTGCCCGCTCTTTGCCCAAAAGGACATGAGAAGTGACCGGAGAAGATGAGAGGATCGAAATGGAGATCAGAAAACGAAACGGGGAGTCTGTTCCCTTTCAACAGGAGAAAATTTTCAACGCCATGAAAAAAGCGTTTGATGGACAGGGGAGGGAGATCGGGAGCAGAGAGCTGAATGAGATCCTCGCCGCCGTTCTCGACAACCTCGCCGCCGCAGCGCCGCTCACCGTGGAGCGTGTGCAGGACGAGGTGGAGCGAACGCTCATGGAGCGCGGACACTATGAGGTGGCCAAGGCGTACATCCTCTACCGCGAAAAGCGGTCTGCGCTGCGCCGTGTCCGGCATACCATCGCGCGGACGGTGGGGGATGACTCGCTTGACGAGGTGCTGCGCCGCATCCAGATGGATTTTACCGAGGAAGTCTACTCCCTCGCGGCGCTTCAAATGAAGTTTGAGAGTTTCTGTCGTCTGGGCATGACGGAGGATGAGCGGGCTGAGGCACTGACCAAGGCGGCGGTAGAGCTGACTACGGCAGAGGCACCCAAGTGGGAGTTCATCGCGGCGCGGCTTCTGAACCACTCCTTTCGCTGTCGCAACGCACAGGAATGGGAGGGGCGCGGCGTCGGCGACCTCTATGACAAGCTTCGCTATCTGACGGATAAGGGACTCTACGGTGACTATATCCTTGCCCACTATACCCACGAGGAGATTGCCATGGCGGAGGACTTTCTCTGCCCGGAACGGGACGAGCTGTTCACCTACTCCGGCCTTGACCTGCTGCTCAAACGCTATGTGATCCAGTCACGCAGCCGCGTGCCGCTGGAAACACCGCAGGAGATGTTTTTGGGTATCGCGCTGCATCTTGCTATGAACGAAGGCTCTGACCGCATGGGGTGGGTAAAACGCTTTTACGATATGCTCAGCCGTATGGAGGTCACGATGGCGACACCTACCATGTCCAACGCACGAAAGCCCTACCATCAGCTTTCAAGCTGCTTTGTGGACACTGTGCCGGACAGTCTGGACGGCATCTACCGCTCGCTGGACAACTTCGCAAAGGTCTCTAAATTCGGCGGTGGAATGGGGATGTACTTCGGTAAGGTGCGCGCTGCAGGCAGCACCATCCGCGGCTTTCAAGGGGCGGCGGGCGGTGTTATCCGCTGGATCCGGCTGGTCAACGACACCGCCGTGGCGGTGGATCAGTTGGGGATGCGGCAGGGCGCTGTGGCGGTTTACTTAGACGCATGGCACCGGGATCTGCCGGAATTCCTTCAACTGCGCACCAATAACGGCGACGACCGCATGAAGGCACATGATGTGTTTCCCGCCGTGTGCTATCCGGATCTCTTCTGGCGACTGGCGGAGGAGAACATAGACGCGCCGTGGCATCTCATGTGTCCGCATGAGATCCTCACGGTCAAGGGCTACGCACTGGAGGATTACTGGGGTACGGAATGGGAGAAGCGGTATCTGGACTGCGTCAATGACCCGCGCATCGAAAAGCGCAGCGTCACCGTCAAGGACATCGTGCGGCTGGTGCTTCGCTCGGCAGTGGAGACCGGCACACCCTTCGCTTTCAATCGCGACAGTGTAAATCATATGAACCCAAACGGCCACACGGGAATGATCTATTGCTCCAATCTCTGTACGGAGATCGCGCAGAACATGGCACCCATCGAGCACATCAGCACTGAGGTGCACACGGAGAACGGCGACACAATTGTGGTGACGGCCACACGCCCAGGTGAGTTTGTGGTCTGCAACCTGGCGAGTCTGTCTCTCGGTAATCTGCCGGTGGAGGACGAGGCCTATATGGAACGCACGGTGGAAACGGCCATCCGCGCACTGGATAATGTGATCGACCTCAACTTCTACCCGTTGGAATACGCGCGGCTTACCAATCAGAAGTACCGCAGCATCGGCCTGGGCGTCAGCGGCTACCACCACATGCTGGCAAAGCGCGGCATCCACTGGGAGAGCGATGAGCACCTTGCCTTCACCGACGCAGTGTTCGAGCTCATCAACTACGCCGCCGTCAAGGCGGACACAGCACTGGCACGGGAAAAGGGTCGTTACGCGCTCTTTGAGGGCAGCGACTGGCAGACGGGCGCGTATTTTGAAAAGCGGGGTTATACCTCCGAAAAGTGGCGGGCGCTTGCGAAAACGGTGGCGGTGCAGGGAATGCGCAACGCCTATCTGCTGGCGGTCGCACCGACCTCCAGCACATCTATCCTCTCCGGCACATCGGCGGGCATTGATCCAATTATGAAGAAATTCTTTTTAGAGGAAAAAAAGGGCAGCATGCTGCCCCGCGTTGCTCCGGAGCTTTCTATGGATACATGGTGGTACTATAAGGCGGCGCATCTGATCGACCAAAGCTGGTCGGTGCGCGCCGCGGGCCTTCGCCAGAGACATATTGACCAGGCGCAGAGCATGAATCTCTATATCACCAACGACTATTCCATGCGTCAGGTGCTCAGACTGTATTTGGAGGCGTGGAGGGCCGGCGTCAAGACCATTTACTATGTCCGCAGCAAGGCCCTTGAGGTCGAGGCCTGCGAAAGCTGCTCGTCATAAGGAGGATAGCATGACGGAACTGAAGAAAAAGCCCCTCTTTAACCCGGAGGGCGACCCTGATGTGCGCCTGCGGCGCATGATCGGCGGCAATACCACCAACCTCAATGACTTCAACAATATGAAGTACGCTTGGGTCAGCGACTGGTACCGGCAGGCCATGAACAACTTTTGGATCCCTGAGGAGATCAATCTCTCGCAGGATGTGAAGGACTATCCCCGCCTGCTGTCAGCCGAGCGCAGCGCCTACGATAAAATTCTGAGTTTTCTTGTCTTTTTGGATTCCATTCAGACAGCGAACCTGCCTAATATCGGCGCCTACATTACCGCCAACGAGGTCAATCTCTGCCTGTCCATTCAGGCGTTTCAGGAGTGTGTCCACTCACAGAGCTACAGCTATATGCTCGACACCATCTGTTCCCCCGTGGAGCGCAATGACATCCTCTACCAATGGAAAACGGACGAGCATCTGCTGCGCCGCAACACCTTCATTGGGGACTGCTACAACGAGTTTCAGGAGCGGAAGGACGCTCCCACGCTGCTGCGCGTGATGATGGCAAACTATATTTTGGAGGGCATCTATTTTTACAGCGGCTTTATGTTCTTCTACAATCTCTCCCGAAACGGGAAGATGCCCGGCTCGGCGCAGGAGATTCGCTACATAAACCGCGATGAGAACACGCACTTGTGGCTGTTCCGCAATATCATCACGGAGCTGCAAAAGGAGCAGCCGGAGTTGTTCACCGCCGAGAGCGTACAAGCGCTGCGCGAGATGATGCGTGAGGGCGTGGAGCAGGAGATCGCATGGGGGCATTATGTGATCGGCGACGACATCCCGGGGCTGAACCGGCAGATGATCAGCGATTACATCCGCTATCTCGGCAACCTCCGCTGGACGAGCCTTGGCTATCCCGCATTGTATCCGGGCTTTGAGAGCGAACCGGAGAGCATGGAATGGGTCAGCCAGTACGCCGACGCCAACATGGTCAAGACCGATTTCTTTGAGGCACGCAGTACCGCCTACGCCAAGAGCACCGCACTGATAGACGATTTATAAGAAAACCAAAGACATCAGAATAGGAGATACTACTATGAATTACAGCGCTATGATTCAAAATCGCAGATCCGTTCACGCATTCCGCGAAAAGGAAGTTCCGAGCGAGGCTATCGGCCAGCTCCGATCCTACTATGAAAAGACCTGCCCCCGTCTTGTCCCGGAGATTGCAACGGAGTTGATCGTCTTGGACAAGGATGCACAGCCGGCGCTGGAGAGCTCAGCGGGCTATAATCAATTTCTCATCGGAGCACCGCACTACCTGCTCCTTATGTCTGCCCCGCATTCCTATGCGGCCATCAACGCCGGCTACATGATGGAAGATCTCGTCCTCAAGCTGACTGAGTTGGACATTGACACCTGCTGGATGACCTTCACCGACAGCGACAAAATCAAAAAGGCACTGTCTCTCGCCACCCCGTTAGAGGTGGCGGCAATCGTTGCCTTTGGCTACGGGGAAAAGACCGCAAAAAAGCTGCGGCTGAATATCCTAAGTATGTCTCAGATCGATGTGCGGGCCGAGCAGCAGTACTACGCGCCCAAAAAGGGCGTGCATGATTTGGTTCACATGGGGAGCTGGAGCAACAAGTCTGGGCTTGACGAGATGATGGACTTCTACGACGATATGCTCTGGCAGTCCTTCTACGCCGCTTCGCTCTCCCCCAGCTATCTCAACCGTCAGCCCTATGGCTTCCTTGTGCAGGATCACAGCATCTATTTGGTGCAGCAGGAGGATGCCTACACCGATAATTTGGATGCCGCATTGGATCTCGGTATTGTCATGCTCCACTTCTCCGCCGTCGCCTCCCAGTGGGCGGGGCAGGTACGCTGGGAACTTTCACCTGCTGCGCCCGACGGCCTGCCGGAAGGACTTCGCTCCGCTGCGGTGTACCACATGTAACGACTCTGGGGGAAGCAAGGCAACGGTAAAATGCGCGACCGTCGATCCGCGGTTGAGCGTATGTTCCATTAGAAAAGAAGAACCTATCAGTCAGAGTCTGAGTAAGGAAAATAGGAGGTATTTTTTATATGGCTACCGTCATCTCAGGATGAGGTCACAATGTGGTGTGGGGCGAGACCGGAGTCTTGAGAATACCCAAACAAAGGAAAGGAGCTGACAGATATGGCAGCTATGAACATGAATCAGGAGCAGTTTAAGCAGTTGATCCGGGAGGAAAAGCCTGTTTTGGTGGATTTCTGGGCGCCCTGGTGCGGCTATTGCCGGAGGATCAGCCCCGCGTATGAGAAGATTGGAGAAGAATACGCGGACAGCCTCGTTGTCGGCAAGATCAATATTGACGAGGAGCCGCGGCTGGCGGGGGCCGAGGGGATCGAGGTCATCCCAACTCTGGTGCTGTACCGGAACGGAAAGGCCGTGGATTCCATCATCGCGCCCGGCTCAAAGGCAGAAATCGACCGTTTCATTCAGGAAGCCTTGGCGAAATAACGGAGGGTTCAGATATGAACAACAATCATGTTTATGATATGCTCGTGGTGGGCGGCGGACCGGGCGGCTACACCGCCGCCCTGTACGCGGCACGGGCGGGGCTGGACACCATCGTGCTGGAAAAACTGTCCGCCGGTGGGCAGATGGCCCTGACCGAGCAGATCGACAACTATCCCGGCTTTGAGGACGGGATCGACGGCTTCTCTCTGGCGGAGAAGATGCAAAAGCAGGCGGAGCGCTTCGGGGTACGCAGCGAATACGCAGAAGTCCTCCGCATGGATCTGACGGCGGTTCCCAAGCTCGTGGAGACCAGCGAGGGGATCTTCCGGGGGAAAACCGTGGTGCTGGCCACCGGCGCAGACCCCAGAACGCTGGGCGTTGCCGGAGAGACGGAGCTGTTGGGCCGGGGCGTGGCCTACTGCGCCGCCTGCGACGGGATGTTTTACAAGGGCAAAACGGTGGTCGTGGTGGGCGGCGGCAATTCCGCCGCGGCAGATGCCCTCCTTCTCAGCCGCGTGGCGAAAAAAGTGATCCTCGTCCACCGCAGAGACACCCTGCGGGCCACCAAGATCTATCACGAGCCGCTGGCACAGGCCGAAAACGTGGAATTCCGTTGGAACAGCGTCGTTTCCGCGCTGCTTTCCGGGGACAGGCTGACCGGCGTCCGCCTGCGGGACACCGTCACCGGTGAGGAAAGCGTGGTGGACTGCGACGGCGTATTTGTCAGCGTGGGCCGACAGCCCGCCACGGCGCTGGCGGTGGGTCAACTGGCGCTGGACGGCGGCGGCTATATCGTGGCCGGAGAGACCACGGAAACCAGTATTCCCGGCGTTTACGCCGTGGGCGACGTGCGGACGAAGCCCCTCCGTCAGGTGGTCACCGCCGTGGCGGACGGCGCGGTGGCAGTCCACATGGCGGAGAAATATATCGCGGAAAACCGATAAGGGAGGTAGATTGAAAAAGCCATGTTTAAGGTCAGGCCGGATACGACCGCAGTGGGGATGCCGACATATCTGCAAGGCAAACTGCCAGAGTGATGGCAGATAAGATAACCCATGTAAGATCGGGAGATATGTTGTCTCTCCATATCCAGTCCACGCAACAGTGAGCAACTGAACACAAAACACAGCCACAGATGTACTCTGCGGCTGTGTTTTTATGCGTTCTCAAGACTCCGGTCTCGCCCCACACCACATCGTGACCTCAACCTGAGATGACGGTACTCTGCCCTTGGGACATAAAGCAGATGAGTAAGACCATCATCTGTACGAAAATAGCTGCGGTTTGTTGCAGCTTATTCTGCGCAGAGCTCAGCCACCAGAGCGTCCATCTGCGCTTCGCTGGTTTGGTTCAGTGCGCCGCGCAGCGATACCTCCGTTTCACACAGTCGGAGTTCCTTCATCTTTTCCAACTCGGCGCGCATCAGCCGCGCGGCAGCAGGGGCCCATGAGCCGTTTTCCATGAGGCCGATCCGGCGGTTTCGGAATCCCTTTGTCTGTAAATGATCCAAAAAGGCCTTCATGGGCGGGAACAGTCCTCCGTCATAAGTGGAGCAGGCCAACACCAGTTTCCCACAGTAGAATGCGCTGGTCACGGCATAGGAAAGGTCTGTTGCCGTCAGATCGCACATGGTGACTCGTACACCTTTTCCCTCCAGTTTGCTCTTGAGGGCCTCCGATGCATATGCGGTATTTCCATGGATGGATGCGTGAGCGATCAGGATGCCCTCCGGTTCTTCCGGTTTCCATTGTGACCAGAGATCATAGAGCCGCAGATACTCCCCCAAGTCTTCTGTGAGCATGGGGCCATGGAGCGGGCAGATCGTTTTGATCTCCAGCGCGGAGATTTTTTTCAGCAGCGCCTGCACCTGTGCGCCATATTTCCCGATAATATTGTAATAATACCGTCGGGCCTGCGGCACCCAGGGGGCACGGGCAGTCCGTTCCAGTGAGCCAAAGCGTCCGAAGGCATCCGCCGAGAACAGGATTTTTTCCGTTTCCTCATACGCCGTCATCACCTCCGGCCAGTGTACCATCGGAGCGAACACGAAGGTCAGAACGTGTTTTCCGAGCGTAAGGGACTCACCGTCCTTTACTTCCAGTTTCCTTCCGGCGAGATCCATCTTTGGGAAAAAGTTTTTCATCATGGCAAAGGTTTTTGTGTTTGCAACAACGGTTGCTTCCGGATATGCTTTTACGAAGTTTTCAATATTCGCAGAGTGATCCGGCTCCATATGCTGTACGATCAGGTAATCCGGTTTTCTGCCATTCAGTGCTTTCGCAACATTTGCCAGCCATTCATCCGCAAAGTTTGCATCTACGGTATCCATAACTGCCGTTTTTTCATCGAGAATTACGTAAGAATTGTATGCCATGCCGTTCGGCACTCTGTACTGACCTTCAAAAAGGTCTACCTGATGATCGTTGACTCCCGCGTAGATAATATCCTCTGTAATCTTCATAAAAATCCATATCCTTTCCATCTTGTTTTTTCCTGCCCGGAACCTGCTCCGAACCGTATATTTTTATATTATCCTATGATGGAGAAAAAAGCAAGTAAAAATAGTAAAGATTACTATTTTTACTTACTCTCCTCCGTTTACACACACGATATCCCTTTTCCACAGCTTGCAAATCATCACAATACTTCTATTTTACAGGCATGTTCTTTTGTTTCTTTATCATAACTGATTCCAACCGCCAGTATACGCCCGGTATATCGTTCCGTTTCCGCCATCTTTCCCTTGAACCGCAAAGCATATTCTTTCTCTTTAATCTGCGCAATCGCTTCTTCCGGTGTATGATCTACCTTCAGTTCGAGATAACAGTTCTGTATTTATCGTATGGTTCCCTGCTGTTTAAAAACTGTCCCATGTTTTACGGCCTCCTTCTTATGCTACATGTGCTTTCAGAATCTTTCTGTGCTTGATTTTGTGAGATGCTTTTCCGTCGGTCGCAAAAGCAAGTGCAGAAAGATTTTAAGCGTACATGCTGATACTATGAGTATAGTCTTTTTCTGTGGGAGGCGCAAGAATGGAATCCCGTTTCTCACTTCTTATTTATTTTCCGGGAAAACAATCTCTTTCTCTGGTACGCCTTCTGATTTGATGACGTAGCCGTCAACATCATCAAAATGAATCT
>ENA-UAEA01000453-UAEA01000453.1-human-gut-metagenome-genome-assembly--contig:-NODE-453-length-12733-cov-3.483357_pt1 | contig 12733 bp, 16 predicted proteins | sample MGYA00244276_ERZ654272 | MGnify/ENA primary metagenome ERZ654272 (study PRJEB26926, sample SAMN06165034) | human gut metagenome | biome: ENVO:00009003; feature: ENVO:2100002; material: ENVO:00002003... | reverse complement strand
GAGACGCCGGAAGCAGCGGAACTGCCTTCGCAAGAAAGCGATCCAAACGCTGCCCCGCGTCGTTCCGGCCGATGGTAAACTCTTTCATGTGTTTCTTCCCATGTTTTCGTCGAAATGTTGGTTGACCTGCTCCGTGAACTCCAGCGCGGCGTTGTAGCCGAGCTTTTTCTGACGGTTGTTCATGGCCGCCACCTCCAGAATCATGGCAAGGTTCCGCCCCGGGGTGATGGGGATGGTGTTCATGGGAACCTTGACCCCCAGCAGCTCCATGTACTGCTCCTCCAGGCCCAGCCGGTCGTAGACCTCCTGGGTGTTCCATGGAACGATGTTCACGATCAGGTTGATCTCGTTTTCCGTGCGGACGGCGCCCATGCCGAACAGCTTCGCCACATTGATGATGCCGATGCCCCGCAGCTCGATGTAATTGCGGATCAGCTTGGGAGCGGTACCCACCAGCGAATTTGTGGAGACCTTGCGGATTTCCACGGCGTCGTCGGCGATCAGCCGGTGGCCGCGCTTGAGCAGCTCCACGGCGGCCTCACTTTTGCCGATGCCGCTGTCGCCGATCAGGAGAATGCCCTCGCCGTAGACCTCCACCAGCACGCCGTGGCGGGTAATCCGGGGCGCCAGCGCGGCTTTCAGGTAGGTGATGATGGTGGAAACGATGGTGCTGGTGGCTTCCTTGGTGCGCAGGACGGTAACATTGTGCTTCTGCGCCATCTGGAGGCACTCGGCGTGGGGCGGGATGTCCCGGGCGATGAGCAGCGCCGGGAATTTGTAGGAAAACAGCCGGTCGAAGATTGCTCCCCGCTCCTTGGGCTGCAATTTGTCCACGTAGCTCATCTCCACATTGCCCATGACCTGCAGACGCATAGGCTCATAATGGTCAAAGTAGCCCGCCAGCTGAAGGCCGGGTCTTGCCACGTCCTCAACGGTGATGCGGATGGCGTCAAAATCCGTGGACGCATAGGTGACTTCCAGATTAAATTCCTTTACCAGCGTTTTCAGCGGCACACTGTATGTATCCGTCATGGTTTTCACCCCGAAAGCAAGCTTTTCCCCACCATTATACCCGTACGGGGCGGGAATATCAATACATTTCAAAAAAACAAATTATTTTGAAAAAAACACTTGCATTTTACCGCGAAATCTGATATCATATCTAAGCGCCTGTGAATTGGCGTATTTATCAAGTCATTATCGGATGGGAGGTGCTAGAAAATGGCTAAGTGTGATTTTTGTGGTAAGGGCGTAACCTTCGGTATCAAGGTCTCTCACTCCCACAGACGTTCCAACCGTGCATGGAAGCCCAACGTGAAGCGCGTCAAGGCTGTCGTTAACGGGACCCCCTGCCATGTGTACGCTTGTACCAGATGCCTCCGCTCCAACAAGGTTGAGCGCGCCGTCTGATTATCCTGGCATATAAATCCGCCGCTGATTTTTCAGCGGCGTTTTTATTTTGTCTCCCATTATGTAAAATCGAGGCTTACCTCGAAGGGTAAGCCTCGATTTTATCCTATCAAGTTTTACAGCAGCGCCATCACGGCATCGGCATACTGCGCGGCATTGGCTGCGGTGCCGTCGCTCTTAACTTCTACCGTGCATTCCGCCATGGCCTTTTCCAGCTTCAGACCGCCACGGCTGACGTAACCGATGTCGTGGCCGCGAACCTCGACCACAGCATCCTCCTTGATCATCTCGCCGGCCTTGTCCACCTTTTGTTGGTTGACAAAAACCACACCGGCCATGATCAGAGCCTTGGCGCGCTCCCGGCTCTGCACAAGACCGTTCTGCACAAGATATTGATCCAACCGAATTTTCACAGCTCGTTTTCTCCTTTCGTGAGGGCAGACCGGACTGCCTGCACAAGATCCGCAGCGTCCAGACCGGTGCACTGCTTGATCTGCGGAACAGTCGCGTGCGGCAGGCAGGCCGTGTGGACAGCGCAGTGTAAAAAGCGGCCGTTCCAGCCTTTTTGCTGCAAAGCATATGCCAGATGTTCACCAATACCACCAGCTGCAACACATTCTTCTGCAAACAGTACGATTTTATATTTCGACACAGTATCGATAAGTTTATCTGTAAAGGGGTATAGCTTTACAAGCCTCAGAACGTCTGCATTCTGCGATGCAGCGTTCAATTGATTGGCGGCCTCCAATATGTCCTCCAGTTCGTCCGCATAGCTGACCAGAAGAATCTCTGCCCCGGGCGTTTCATACAAAAAGTCGTATTCCCGCTTTGTGCAGGGATACTGCGCCAGCTTTGCACTCTCGCCGCCGCGGGGGTAGCGGATGGCCCGAGGGCCGGAGACCGTGTCCTGCAGCAAATAGTGCAGCCAGTATTGCAGTTCCTCGTAATTGGAGGGTGCATAGACCGGGATGCCGATCTGGCTGAGGAAGGCTGCATCATAGATGCCCTGATGGGTCTCGCCGTCTGCAGGGACAAAGCCGGCGCGGTCGATGGCAAAGACCACATTCTCCTTCAACAGGTTGACATCGTGGATGATCTGGTCATAGGAGCGCTGCAGGAAGGTGGAGTAGATGCACACCACCGGCAGCATTCCCTGACTGGCAAGACCGGCCGCAAAGGTGACAGCATGCTGCTCCGCCATGCCCACATCAAAAAAGCGCTGCGGGTGACGATGGGCAAAGAATTGCAGTCCGGTACCGTACTTCATGGCAGCGGTGATTGCGCAGAGCTTCGGGTTTTGTGTTCCCTCCTGCACCAGCAGTTTGCCGAAAACAGTGGAGAAGGATTCCTTCGGCGCAACCTCCGGGTCCGGCATTCCGTCCGGGTCAAAAGCAGATACACCGTGATAGTTTCCTGGGTTCATCTCTGCCGGCTGATAACCTTTACCCTTTTTGGTCACAATATGCAAAAAATGGGGACCCGGCCGCTGGTAGATCGAGCGCAAGGTGCGTTCCAGCTCCTCCACGTTGTGGCCATCCACCGGGCCGATGTATTCAAAGCCCATATCCTCAAACATAGTGGAGTGGTACATAGCGCGGCGTACCAGCGTTTTTGCGCCGATCAGCGATTTTTTCATCGGCGTACCAATCAATGGCACACCGTCCAGAAAACTGCGTACATTATCCTTGGCATCATAATACGCCGTAGTTGTGCGCAGATGGGTCAGATATCGTGCCAGTGCACCGACATTTTTAGAGATGGACATCTTGTTATCGTTCAAGATCACGAGCAGGTTGTCCAGCCCGCCGATATTGTTCATCCCCTCATACACCATGCCGCCGGTAAAAGCGCCATCGCCGATCACCGCCACCACAAGCCCGGGCTCATGCTTGATCTTTTTGGCCCAAGCCATACCAATAGCGAGTGAAAGCGCCGTATTGCCGTGTCCGGCAATAAAGGCATCGTGCACACTTTCGTGAGGATTTGGAAAGCCGGAAATGCCATCCAGCTGCCGCAAATGGTCAAACTGTTTCCGGCGTCCGGTAAGCAGTTTGTGGGTGTAGCACTGATGCCCCACATCAAATACGATCTTATCCTTGGGCGTTTCCAGCACACGGTGCAGCGCCACGGTCAGCTCTACGGTGCCAAGATTAGAGGCCAGATGGCCACCTGTCTTGGAGATATTTTCCAGCATAAAATGCCGTATCTCTGCGCAAAGTTTTTCCACCTGCTGCGCATTCAGCTTTTTAAGATCGCTGGGCTGATTGATCTTGTCCAGCAACAACGATTCCATATTCACACGTCCTTTATGTGTTTGTACTTTGGGCGTCTCTGCCGCCTTTTACACGACCGGGAACAGAAAGCCTACCAGGGAGCCGAGCAGTACGCCCGCCACGACCTGCAGCGGCGTGTGGCCGACCATTTCCTTCAGGTGCATATTCTGCAAAAAGGGAGCGTTTTTCTCGCTTACATCGATCCACTGGGCAATCATCTGGTTCAGCACCTTTGCCTGTTCACCAGTCTCGTGCCGGACGCCCATGGCATCGTGCATGGTGATGATAGCCACCACACAGGCCACCGCAAAAATCGGCGAGGCGACCCCGGCGCTGCGTCCGGTAACAATAGCCATGGCGCAGACGGTCGCGCTGTGTGCGCTGGGCATACCACCATCGCCCCACATCCGCTCTAACTGGAACTTACCCAGCAGAATAAAGTTGATGATGGTCTTTAGCACCTGTGCAATGAACCAGCTAAGAAGCGATGCGGTCAAGATCTGATTGGCTGATAAGATATTTTGAATAAACTGCATATCTGTATTCCTTTTTCTTTAGTTTTTGCGCACCAGAAGCTGCTGAGCCAGCTGCTGCAAAAAAGCTGCCTTTGCACCAAAATGCTGCTGCAGATCATTGCAGATCTGCTCGTTCAGCTTTTGCGCCAGCACCATTGCGCCGTCTACCCCATACAGAGTAACAAAAGTGGTCTTGCCGTTTTCGCTGTCGCTGCCGATGGGTTTGCCCAGCTGTTCTGGGGTGCTGGTAACGTCCAGCACATCGTCCACGATCTGGAACACCAACCCCAGCCCGTATGCGTAGGAGGCCAGTATCTTGCACTGCTGCGGTGTTGCACCGGCTGCGGCAGCGCCCATCTGGACGGCGGCATTGATCAGTGCACCAGTCTTGTTGCGGTGAATAAGGCGCAGCTGCTCCTCGGTGGCCGCTAGTGCTTCATATTTCAGATCCAGCTCCTGCCCGTAGACCATGCCGCGGCTGCCTGCACCCGCGCCCAGTGCACGGGCGGCTGCCACGCAGATCTGCGGCGTAGCGGAGGCGTTTGCAATCACCTCAAAAGCCTCGGTCAGCAGCACGTCACCGGCCAGCATTGCCGTGGACTCGCTGAAGGCCTTATGGCAAGAGGGACGTCCCCGGCGCAGATCATCGTTGTCCATGCAAGGCAGATCATCATGGATCAACGAGTAGCAATGCAGCATCTCCACAGCTGCCGCGAACTGTGCGGCAACCTGCATCTCGCCGCCCAGCATATCGCAGACACTGAGCGTCAGAATCGCGCGGATGCGCTTTCCACCGCCCAGCAAGCTGTAACGGGCAGCTCTGCATACTTCCGATTCCTCGGGCAGAAAACGGGCGCTGGCAGCATCCAGCGCAGCCGTAGCCTGCAGCAGATATTCCTGATATTGCGCCTTATATTCCATTATTCTTCCTCCTGCTCCTGCGGGGTGTCCACGGTCTCGGCAATCTTTGCATTGATTTCCTCGATCTGCAACGACGTCTTTTCCAACGTTGCATGGCAGTACTGCATCAGGGAGGCAGCTTCCGCATACAGCTTGACGGAATCTGCCAGCGAGGTGTCCTCCTGCTGCATCTGTGCAAGGATCGTGTTCAGCCGATCCATTCCTTCTTCAAAGCTTTTGGGTGCTCTCATTGATCTCCTCCACCGTTTCCACACGGCATCGTGCCTGATATTGACGACTGCGCACACAGATGGGCTGCTCCGGCTGCAGCTGCTCCACGGTGCAGACCTTCCCTTTTGTATCGGTCACAAGGGCATAGCCACGGGCCAGCACACGGTATGGATCCAGCGATGCAGCCAGTGCAGCTGCGTGTTGAAGCTGCATGCTTTTGTCATTCATACGCGCTTTTTGCTGCGTCCGGATAGCCTGCTGTATCTGTTGCAGACGGTTTGAATACTGCTGTAAGATTTTGCTCGGCGCGCTCTGCTCCAACAAAAAGTTGTATTGCTCTAGACCATTATAGCACAACGCAAGCCGTTTTTGTATATTTTTGTGAATATTTTCTTCAATATTTTCAAAAATGCGCTGCTGTTCCTCCCGATCCGGCACCGCAAGCTCTGCGGCAGCGGACGGTGTGGGAGCACGCTGGTCGGCTACAAAGTCCAGAATGGTGTAGTCGATCTCGTGCCCGATGGCACTGATCAGTGGCGTTTTGCAGCGAAATGCCGCCCGGGCGATCTCCTCAGCGTTGAACACCCACAGGTCTTCCCTGCTGCCGCCTCCTCTGGCTACGATGATCTCGTCTACCCGCCCGCTCTGATCCAGCGTGCGGATGGCGGCGGCGATCTGCCGGGCAGCCTCAAAGCCCTGCACCGTTACCGGGCACAGCAGCAGCCGAACGGACGGCCAGCGGCGGCTGATCACGTTGCGGATATCCTGCAGCGCCGCTCCGGTTTTGCTGGTGACGACACCAATACATTCGGGGTATGCAGGCAGCGGCTTTTTGTATACCGGGTCAAACAGGCCTTCCTTTTCCAGCCGGGCCTTCAGCTGCTCCAGCGCAAGCTGTGCCGCGCCCAGACCATCCGGAAACATCTCGTTTACATAGACCTGAAACGCACCGTCCCGCTCGTAGAGGGTAGCGCGGCAGCGTACCACGACCCGCATCCCCTCCTCCGGGCGAAACGCCAGACGGCGGGCATCGGTGCGGAACATCACCGCCTTTACGCTGCAGGCATCGTCCCGCAGAGAAAAGTAGCAGTGCCCGCTGCGGGCGTTCTGCACAAAATTTGCGATCTCACCCCGCAGGGCCAGATCGAACAACCCGTCGTTGACATCCAGCAGCGTTTTGACATAATGATTCAGATCGGATACCGAGATCACATCAGCCATAGACCGGCCTCCCGCGCAGCAAGAATGGATACGCCGATGGCATTATCACTTGAATACTGCCCTGGCACAAAATAGACCTGCGGCAAACGCTGCTGCACCCATGTGCGGATGATATCGCTGCTCATCACACCACCGGCGCAGACCACCGGCAGACCGGGGTATTCCTTCTGTGCAGCCTTTGTCATGCGGACAACGGTATCTGCCACGCAGAGCAGGCAGTACTTACAAACGTATTCCGGTGCTTTTCCGGCCGCAAGCAGGGCGTTACACTGATTTTCCAGCCCAGAAAGGCTGCATTGCAGCCCCTTTACGCTGGACTTAGGCCGGATATCCTCGGCGCACTGCGCAGCAAGGCGGGAGACCTCTGCCCCTGCGGGGAAGCCAAAGCCCAGCCGCACGCCCACGCGGTCCACCGCCTGACCGGCGTACAGATCGGTACTGGTGCCAAGGGTGGTGATAGCACGCACCTGATCGCACAGTAAAAGATCCGTGGTGCCGCCGGAGATATGGAACAAAAGCACCTTCTGGGAGAACAGTGCCTCACCCTTTGCGGCATACAGCGCCGCAGCAGCGTGACCCTGCTGATGGGTAGTGTGGATCAGCGGTATATCCCGCGCCGCTGCAAAGGCAGTCGCGGCACTGACACCGGCCAGAAAACAGGGCATATAGCTGCCCTCTACCGGACGCGGTTTTTGCGAAACACCTACGGCATCTATTTTTGTCAGGTCGAATTCCTGCGCCAGCTCCTGCAGCATCTCCGGCAGAGCTGCTGTATGATGGAACAGTGCATCGCTTTGCCGGAGACCAAGCTGCCCGGCTTTTACCGGCAAAAAGCGCTTTTTTGCACAAACAACCTCCCCGGCTGTATCAAAAACTGCCAGAGAGGTTGCATAGTTGCTTGTATCGACCCCGAGCGTATAACGGCTCACTGTTCAGCCGACTCCGCGACGGCTTCATCACTCAGGCCGTGGTCGCGTGCCACAGCACCCAGCAGGCCATTCACAAATTGGTAGTCCTCGCCCGCGCCGTACTTCTTGGTCAGCTCCACAGCCTCATTGATGGCAACGCCGGGCTTGTTCTCGCCGCCGAACAGCATCTCGGCCACGGCCAGACGCAGCACAGTCAGGCTGACGCGGGGCAGACGCTCCATAGTCCAGTTGCGCAGATGGGAGCGGATCTCGTCATCCACCTCTGCGGAATGATCGTAGTAGGCGTTCAGCAACAGACGGCTGAAGGCGTCCACGGGATGCTCCTCGTCGTTCTCAGCGTGGTTGGACAGTGCCTCGGCCAGAGGAATGTCACCAAAGGTCTGCGAAAATGCCAGCAAAAAGGCGTTTTCACGGGCTTCTCTACGGGGCAGAATGTTTTCCATAATGTTCCTTTCGCAATACAAACCCTCCCCGCCGGGCGTACCGGGAGGAGGATCGTTTCTGATATGATTTTTTGCTGAATTTGTTACTGCGCTTCGGCAAGGCCTGCAATGACCAGATCCACGCGGCTAACCGTCACATTGGTCATGTTCTGCACGGCAGACTTGACGTTCTCCTGTACTTTTTCAGCCACAGAGGGAATCCGTGCGCCGAACTGCATCATCAGGTGCAGAGTGATGCTGGCCGTGCCGTCCCGCATCTCAACCACCACAGGCGGCTGGATACTGGCAGATTCCAGCAGGCTTTTCAGCTTTTTATTCTGCACGCCGCAGGACACCTCGGCAACGCCGTCCACTTCCAGTGCGGCGCAGCGGGCAATCTTACCCACGACCTCGGTCGAAATCTGAAGGCTGCCGCCCTGAAGATCCATGTTCTGTAAATCCATTGTGCTGTCCTCCATCCAAAGGCTGCTCCTGCAGCGGTTTCAAAACCCTGAAACCGGTCTGCCGTGCCTGCCTTTTGTGTTCAAACGCGCCCTTGTACAGTGCATAAAGGCGCGCAGCATTCATTTTTGATAGAGTTATTATACCATCAATGCGGGGGTAATTTCAATACTTGTTTGGAAAAGAAGATGGAAATCAGCATAGAATGGCATCCCGGCAGCGCATACGGCTTTCTGCCTGCAAGAAAAGCTGCGCCTGCGCCGCCGGGATATCCGCATAGATAAAGAGTGCTTACTTTACCTCCACCACCGTGATATTCTGGGCGGTCACGCTGCTTTTGTTCATCACCACATCCCGGATCTGTGCCACCTGCGCCGCCGTGAGCGGCTCACCCGCTGTCATCACGGTCAGGTCTGCCCGCCCTGCTTGCAAAAAGCACAGGCAATCCGCAAAGCCCTTGGCGCGCACCAGCGTTTCGATCTCGTTTTCTGCGTTCAGATCCTCCAGCCCTGCCGCCATTTGTGCGGTGTACTCCTTTTTCTCCTCCGCTGTCAGGGAGGAGGACTTCAGGCTCTTTTGCAGGGTATCCATCGCTTCGTCGTGTGCCTTTTCCCGCTTGAGCCGAGCCTGTTCAAAAAAGCGGGTGCCGCTGTCGTTTGCTACGCTGACAAGCTGTGCTTCGCCATAATTTTTATTGACACCGGAGGCGGCCTCCGCCTCTGTGGGCAGCGCATCCGTGATGGCAGTCTCCGCTTCTGCCTCCACTGGCTCTGCCGAGACCATGAGGGTGTCGTCCTCTGTCTGCGGAGTAATGTCTGCCCGGGCATACTGCCAGTTTAAGTAGACGGCAATGACCAGCGCCGCCGCCAGTGTCAGGGCGGTGACCCTGCGGGTGTTTCTGGAAAGTGCTCTCATAAAACGCTTCCTCCTTTGTTTTTGGGTAAATAGTTTTGGTACTCGATCAAAGCAGCAGCTCAGCACTTGCGTTGCTCCACGCAGATGCGGTTCGCGGGCAGATCCAACAGCGAATGCAGCAGCTCAGTAATGCGGGCTGCAACCCGGACATCTCCCCCGCCCTCACACAGCACGGCAACCCCGCAGACCTGCGGCAGATAGGTAGTCTCGGCCAGCGCAGACCCATCCTGTAAAAGAACGTGCTTCTCCTGCTGTTGCAGATCTCCGGTCTGGGTATCTACTGCATAGATAGTCTCCTCTCCGGTGGTCAGGGTGACCATGACCGTGGTGCGTCCTGCCCCCTGCAATTGGCTGATAAGCTCTTCCAGCTGCTGCTCCAGTTGGGTCTGGTACTGGCTGACGGCAGCAGTCCGGACAGTAGATGCCGCGGTTTTCTGCGTGTTGCCGCTGGGTAAAAGTTCCGACAGCAAAAGCAGCAACATTGCCATCACGCCGACCGTCACCGCCAGCGCGGTGCGGTTTTTGTTGTTTTGCAAAGAGCGTAAAGCGGAAAGCAATTCATTCTTCTTCACGGTGTGCTCCCCTCCGCTGCCGTGGGAGCGGTGCCCAGTGTCTGCTGCAAAAAGCTAAGCGCTGCCTGCTTTTGGGCGGCGGTACAGCCCGCCGGGAAGGCAGCAACAACCTTTTTTACCACGACCTGCTGCCCGGCTTTTTCCAGCGTGACCGTCACGCTGGCATCAAGCCCGAACTGCTGGCGGCACTGTGCGGTACAGTACTCCGCCAACCGGGTCTCTGTCTCGGTCAGGATATCCGTTTCCAATGTATCCGACTGCATCGCAGACAGGACCGCCGGGGCTGTGCTCCCTGAAAAAGCGGTCAAAACCTTGCCCGGCAGCCGTGGCAGCTGCGCAAGAAGGACTGCTAAAATATATAACCCGGCTGCGGCTTTTATGCACCGGCCTGCCCAGCTTTGCCCAGCAAAAAAACTGACCAGCTCCGCCCCGATGCACGCCATGCAGAATACTGCCGCGGCCCGCTGAAATGCCTGCATCTAACCACCCCCTGTCAGCATCAGCAGTGCGATGCCCACCACAAACAACATAAAAAACAAGGCCGTAACAGCCGCCATGCAGCGCACGGCTTCGGCAAAGCATTGCAGCAGCTTATGGCAATACTCCAGCCCGCCGATCCCGGCAAGCCAGCCGCAGCAGGACAGAAAAAGCAGATGTATCAGCAGCCCGAGATACAAGGGCGCAAATTCTGCTCCAATGCTGAGCAATGCGGCAATGCCAAGGGTGCTTTTGAGCAACTGCATCCCGGCCAGCACTGCATCTGCCGCGTTGCTCAGCGCCTGCCCTACAATGGGCACACTGCCGGTCAGCAGCTGTCCCAGACGGGAGGCTGAACGATCCAGCTGCACCGTGACTACGCGCTGAATGCTCATCAGAGCGGCGAACGCTTTGCCTGCCCAGCCGATGGCCTGCCGCAGCAGCCGCCCGGTCAGAGTGCAGCCCTCGAACAGACTTTTGCGGGAACTGATGCCGCAGGCCATGCTGATGGCAAGGTAGCTGCGCAGCAGCGGCTGCAGCCAGAGGGTGACCGCCTGTGCGATAAAACACAGCACCGTGAGCAGAAAGCCGTTTGCAGCCGCTCCGGCGTTCCATTCACCGCCAGCTGCCAACACGCCGCTGTATACCGGCAAAAAGCCCAGCAGATAACTTTTCCACCCGGCCATCCGGGTGCACAGGGCAGCGGCAAGCTTGTCCAGCTCCTGCCACAATAGAACGCCGCAGCCGCCGGCAGCCGCCAGCTCCAGCAGTGCTCTGTCGGCAGTGTCCTGCAAGAGAAATGCAAGTCCAGCTGCCAGCGACAAAAACAGCAGAACATCGGCATATTGTTGCATCGTATCCCGCAGCAATTGCACCGGTTCGGCGGCAAACAAACGCACAAGGGTGCCAAGCGGGTCTGCCGCAAACTGCTCGGCCTGTACAGGTGCCTTGTCGAGATAGGTTTGCCACGGTGTGGCTTCTGCTGCCGCAGCTTTCAGAGCGGTTTTGCTGCACAGAAAACCCAGCGTTGCCATGCAAATGATAAGGCCGCATTTTTTCATCCTGCCAACCCCCAGATCGTCTGGAATATCTGTTCCAGCAGCGGCCATACTGCTGCCAGTACGAGACACCGCCCCGCCAGCCCGGCGCACCATGCAAGAGTACCTGCTCCTGCTTCCTCGCAGAGGGTGCGGACGTAATCTGCCAGCAACAGGATGCCCGCGCTGCGCAAAAGGCAGGAAAAGGCTTGCGCATTGGTGCGCTGCCCCAGCTGTACCATTGCTTGCAGTACCCCGCGCAGCGGCTGTGCCAGACGGAGCAGCAGCCACACCGCAGCACCCAGCGAAAGCAGCAACGCAAATGCCGGGGAATACCGCTGCAATAGAACTCCCGCAAAGGCCATCAGCAGCAGCGCAGTCAGCACCGGAACTGCTGCGCTCATAGCGCGAACAGAGACCGGATGGTGGCAAACAGGGTGCTGATCTGCTTGACGAGAATGGAAAGCACTACCACAAGCCCCGCCAATGTGGTCATCATGGCCTGATCCTCCCGCCCGGAGCGGATGAGCAGCTGATTGAGTACTGCCACGATGATGCCGATGGCCGCAATTTTGAACACAAGTTCGATATCCATCCGTTTCTCCTTTGTTCTGTACAGCTTTTACCAAAAGAGCAGCGCCAGCATCATACCGCCAGCCAACCCCAGACGGTGCGGCAAACCGGCCTGCCGCTGTGCTGTGCGGCGTGCCTGCTGTAAATAGTCCTCAAACCGCGCCGTATAGTAACCCAGCCGCTCGCATTCCTGTGCGGTCTCTGCGCGGCCGATTCCGCTAAAGCACTCTGCAAAGCAGGCACGCTCCTCTGCTGAAAGCTGCCACGGTGCAGGCAACTGCTGCAATGTACCGCCGGGATTTTGTGGCAAAAGGCCCTCGCGGCAAAGCTGCCGGTAGAGGCTTTGCAGGTCTGCCCGGCGGTACTGTATCTCCTGCCGGATGCGCTGTAATAACGTGATGGTGCCCTGCAAGGCAGCAAGATGCAGGGTTGTCTGAGCCTGTACCGCATCCCCCGCCAGCCAGCCGCACAGCGGGAGCAAAAGCAGGCCAAGCCCGTGCAGAAAGCTGCTCATACGGCGCACACTTCCCGGATGCAACCCGGTGTCTTCCGCCCGGCAAGGATGACCAGCCGCCGCAGCATCCCGCGCTGCAACAAAGCCTGCACCTGCGGGCGGCACTGCGCCTGTGCAGCATCCGGCGCGTGGATACTGGCAATAAAATCCACCCCGCTGAAAAAGCCCTGCTCCAGTGCCATCGTTTCCTCCAGACTGCCCAACTCGTCCAGCAGGATCACCTGTGGTGCCAGCGTGCGCAACTGTCTCTTATACACATCTGACGCTGCCGACGAAGCTAGA
>ENA-UAEA01000450-UAEA01000450.1-human-gut-metagenome-genome-assembly--contig:-NODE-450-length-12795-cov-4.461460_pt1 | contig 12795 bp, 9 predicted proteins | sample MGYA00244276_ERZ654272 | MGnify/ENA primary metagenome ERZ654272 (study PRJEB26926, sample SAMN06165034) | human gut metagenome | biome: ENVO:00009003; feature: ENVO:2100002; material: ENVO:00002003... | reverse complement strand
CGGTGTCGATGTCCTTGACATACACTTCGATGGTGTCGCCAACGGAGACGACCTCGGAGGGGTGCTTGATGCGGTTCCAACTCAGCTCGCTGATGTGGCACAGGCCGTCAACACCACCGATGTCAACGAATGCACCATAAGAGGTCAGGCTCTTGACAACGCCGGTGTAGGTCTTGCCCACCTCAACGTTTGCCCAGAACTCCTCGCGCTTTGCCTTGTTCTGCTCAGCGGTCACCTTGTTGATGCTGCCCACGATCTTGCGGCCAGAGCACTCGGTGACGACCAGCTGAACGTGCTGGCCGACCAGAGCAGTGTAGTCCTCGTCGCGGCGCATAGTGGCCTGAGAACGGGGAACGAACACCTTGACGCCCTTGACGTTGACGACAACGCCGCCCTTATTGAACTCGGTAACATCGCCCTCGACGACTTCACCGGATTCTGCTGCCTTGGCGATCTCTTCCATGCCCTTGCGAGATGCGAGCTTCTTGCGGGAGAGCTGGATGACGCCATCCTGATCCATAACCTTCTCGACGATGAGGTCCAGCTCATCGCCAACCTTCACCAGGTCTTCGACCTTGGCGGAGGAATCATCGGTCAGCTCGCTCAGCTTGACAAAGCCGGTCTGCTTCGCACCGATATCCACCTGGATCTCGTTGGCAGAGATGCTGGTCACGATTCCTTTCACAATACTGCCTGCATGAACACGCTTTTCCTCGGATGCGTTCAGCATCTCCTCAAAGCTCATGCTGTCATTGATTTCTGCGCTCATACTGTTAAGTACCTCCTCAATAATAGACGATGGCGTTGAAGCCCCGGCTGTCACGCCCGCCACTTTAACATCTGCAAACCATTCCGGCCGAAGTTCGCTCGCTGTCTCGACCGTTACGGCACGCGTGTGTTTTGCGGCGACCTGTACCAGCTTTTGGGTATTGGAAGAATGATGACCGCCAATGACAACAATGATGTCGCATTTTTGGCTGAGGTCTTCCGCTTCCTGTTGCCTCGCCCACGTCGCATTACATATTGTATCAAAAATTCGGGCGTTTGTATAGGCTTTTTTGAGAAACTCCGAACTTTCTTTCCATTTTGTTACCTGAAATGTGGTCTGTGCAACTGCAAAAAGGGGTTTTTGGGGGTCAGAAGGGCCTTTCCACGCCTTTAACTCGGCTAAATCGGCAAAAACGAATACCTCGCCCCGGGTGTGTCCCACGATGCCCTGCACCTCCGGGTGGGTCTTATCACCCGCCACCAGCAGCACCGCGCCCTCTTTTTCGGCCTGTGCGGCAATGCGCTGGATCTTCTGCACAAAGGGACAGGTGGCGTCGTGGTAAGGGATGCCGCGCGACTCCAGCTCGTCGTAGATGCTGCGGGGCACCCCGTGGCTGCGGATGACCACCTCGCACCCGGCGGGCACATCCTGCACGGTGTCCACTACCTGTGCACCCTTGCGCCGCATATCCTCCACCGCCTGCGGGTTGTGGATCAGCGGGCCCAGCGTTGCCACTTTATGCCCCTCGGCCAGCAGGCCGTAGGTCAGTTCCACGGCACGGTTCACGCCAAAGCAGAACCCCGCCGTTTTCGCCAAACGGATCTCCATCTCTTACGCCCCCATCTTTTCCCATGCTTCCAGCAGCGCCTGCTTGTTGGCACGGAGCTTTTTGGTGTCCCGGCGGCCCTCCATGGCAAACTGTGCTGCGGGCATCGGCTCGCCGTAGATCACCCGCACCTTGCAGAACAGGTGCATCTTCCTGTCCGGGGTGTCGTACAGGATGCGGCAGGGCACAACGTCCACCCCTGCCTCGGCGGCAATGACGAACAGGCCGCTCTTGGGGGGCAGAAGCTTGCCCTCCTTTTCGCGGGTGCCCTCCGGGAAGATGAGCAGGGTCTTGCCCTGCTTACAGGCCTCCACCGTCTGGGAGATGACCGCCATCTCGTCCTTGGTGCCGCGGACGCACACGCCGCCGCAGCAGCGGAAGAACCACGTCAGGAAGGCGTTGATCTCGAACAACTCCTTTTTGGCGAACACCACCATCCGCCTGCCCCACCGGGTGACAACGATGAACACCGGGTCGATGGCAGACACATGGGTGGGCGCAAGGATGTAGCCCTTCGTCTGCACCTTTTTCAGGTTTTCACGCCCCTCCACCCGGATGCGGAAACCGATGTGCCACACAAGCCACGCAAGGGGCACCAGAATATAATATAGTACCATTTTCTATTCCTGTCCTGTTTGTTTTATCAGCCGATCTTTTGGGCAATGATCTGCTTCATGGCATCAAGGCTCTGCTCAAAATCCAGCTCCGAGGTATCCAGCAGCACGGCGTCCTCTGCCTGTTTCAGCGGAGCGGCGGCGCGGTGGGTGTCCTGATAGTCCCGCTGCTTCACGTCTGCCAGCACCTCCTCATAGGGGGTGTCGATGCCCTTGACCTGATACTCCTTCCAGCGGCGGGTGGCGCGTGCCTCCGGGCTGGCGGTCAGGAAGATCTTCACCGTAGCGTCCGGCAGCACCACCGTGCCGATATCCCGGCCGTCCATCAGCACATCCTGCTTTTTTGCCATGCTGCGCTGCAAGTCCAGCAGAAATGCCCGCACCGCGGGGTTTGCGCCCACGGCAGAGGCTGCCATGCCCGCGGCTTCGGTGCGGATGGCAGCGCTCACGTCCTCATCCTTTAAGTAGATGTGCTGCTCGCCCGCAATGGAAGCCAGCCGCAGCTCGATTTCCGGCAGCAGGGCGTCCACCGCTGCGTTGTCCTTGGGGTCCTTGCCCGCGCGCAGGGCGTACAGGCCGATGGCGCGGTACATTGCACCAGTGTCCACATAGATATAGCCCAGCTCTGCCGCCAGACGGCGTGCCAGAGTGGATTTGCCTGCACCCGCAGGCCCATCAATTGCAACAGATACCATGATATGTTCTCCTTATTTATATATAGTACACAGGAAATTGGCTGCGCTGTTTTTACAGGTTATTCGCAAAGCTTTGTGCGGTGCAGAAAGCGATCTGCAGATTGTAGCCGCCGGTGTAGGCGTCCACGTCCAGCACCTCGCCCGCAAAGTACAGTCCCAGCGCCTTTTTGCTCTGCATGGTCTTGGGGTCTACCTCCCGCACCGATACGCCGCCGCTGGTGATGACTGCGTGGGCAAGGTCGCCCCGGGCGTCAATGGACACCTGCCAGTGCTTGACCAGCTGCACCAGCTCCCGCTTCTGCTCCCGGGTGATCTGGTTTGCCTTGGTGGCGGGGTCAATGCCCCAGCGCGCCACCATGACCGGCTGCATACTGGAAGGCAGCAGCTTGACCAGCGCACCCTGCGCCGCGTGGTTTGCCAGCAGCGCAAAGTCCCGGGTGATGCGGTCGTACAGCTGCTCCTCGCTCAGGGCGGGCTTCAGGTCGATCTCCGCGATGTACCTGTGCTTTTTCATATCCCCCAGATGACTGGACGCGCTCAGGGTCAGCGGCCCGCTGATGCCAAAGTGGGTGAACAGCATCTCGCCCTGCTCGTCAAAGATGGCCTTGCCGTCCTCCAGCAGGGTCAGGGTGACGTTTTTCAGCGCCAGACCCATCATCTTTTTGCAGTCCGGGTCGCGGCTGACAAGGCTGACCAGACTGGGCACCGGCTCCACAAGGGTGTGCCCCGCCTGCTGCGCCAGCTTGTAGCCGTCGCCGGTAGAACCGGTGGTGGGGTAGCTCACGCCGCCGGTGGCCACCAGCACAGCGTCTGCCCGGTATTCCCGGCCGGAAGTGCCCCGCACGCCCACGCAGCGCAGCGCCGGGCCAGCCTTTTTCTTTTTGGGGTGGCGCGGGTTTTCCGCTGCCGCCGGGGCGGGTTCTGCCTCCGGCACGATGTCCTCCAGCAGCAGCTTTTTTGCACCGTCGTAGACGATATCGGCGTCCTGCGCATAGCGCAGCAATGCCTGCCGGATCTCCTCGGCCTTATCCGATACCGGGAACACCCGACGGCCGCGCTCCACCTTCAGCTCCACGCCAAGGCTCTCGAACAGTTCCATGGTCTTTGCCGGGGGGAACGCCCCCAGCGAGGAGTACAAAAAGCGCGGGTTCGTGCGCACATGGCGCAAAAACTCCTCTGCCGGGCAGTCGTTGGTCACATTGCAGCGCCCCTTGCCGGTGACAAGGATCTTCTGCCCGGGCTTCTCGGTATGCTCCAGCACCGTCACCTGATGTCCCTGCCGCACGGCAGCACCCGCCGCCATCAGTCCGGCTGCCCCGGCTCCCACGATCAAAACCCTTGCCATCTGTCATCCTCCCAAAATCGCCTGTTGATTCTATTGTATCATACCAGAAACCCCGCGCAAAAGCAATGCAGCGCCGCAGGAAATGAATGGATTTTCGGTTCCACACCCTCTTGACAAAGCCGCCGGGCTGCTGTATTCTTTTTACAGACCGTTAGTTTGTAAAAAGGAGCATTCGCCATGCCGCGCAACAAATACCCGGAACAAACCGTTGAAAAGATCCTGGACGCCGCCGCCCTGCTCTTCCTCCAGAAGGGCTACCAGAATACCACCCTGCAGGACATCATTGATGCCACAAAGCTTTCCAAAGGGGCGGTGTACCATCACTTCCGCTCCAAGGAGGAGATCGCGCAGCGCGTCGGTGACCGTCTGGGCGACCAGATGTGGGAGCCGCTGCGCCATATCCGGGACGACCCGGCCCTGACCGGACTGCAGAAGCTGCAGGCGGTGTTTGCAGTTTCCTTTGCCGGGCAGCGGCAGCAGCAGATCGCGCAGACTTTGCCGCACCTGTGCAGCAACCCGCAGTTCCTTGCCATGGAGCTGACCAACATTGAAGCGCATCTGGCCCCGGAGTGCATTGCACCCATGATCCGGCAGGGCATGGCAGACGGCTCCATCCACACCGCCAACGCCAATGCGCTGGCCGAAGCACTGTTCGTGCTGGCAGACATCTGGCTTTCCCCTCAGACGCGCCCCACCACACCGACCGAGCAGCGGGCGCGGAACGTCGTGTTTCAGCAAATGACCCACGCGCTTGGGCTGGACCTTTTGACAGATGCACAGGCCGAGCAGCTGGTGCAGCTGTGCACACCGGTCAAAGACTGAATTTCCCGGGCGGAACGCTCCGCCTTTTTTTGTATGTAAATACAGACCAACAGTCTGTAAATAAAAAGCAGGAGGTTTCCATGAACACTTTTATCCTTATCGTCCTCGGACAGATCGTCTCCCTGTTCGGCAATGCCGCCCTGCGGTTTGCGCTGCCGCTGTATCTGCTGCGGCAGACTGGTTCTGCCGCGCTGTACGGTGGCATCACCGCTCTGGCCATGCTGCCCGCCCTTGCTGGAATGCTGACCGGCGGCGCGCTGGCAGACCGCTGCCGTAAAGCCCGCCTGATGGCGCTGCTGGATCTGGTGACCGCCGGTATTGCGGCTGCAGCCGCTGCCGGACTGCCGCATCTGCCCCTGCTTCCGCTGGTCCTGACAGTGCTGGGCAGTCTGTACGCCATTCAGGGGCTTTACCAGCCCGTGGTACGCGCCTGCCTGCCTCTGCTACTGAACGGTACCCAGCTGCTGCGCGGCAACGCAGTCATCCAACTGGTGGATACCGTGGACGAGCTTCTCGGTCCCCTGCTGGGTGCTGTTCTGCTGGAGCACCTCGGCATCCGGGGTCTGCTGGTGCTCTGCGGCGGCTGCTTTGCACTTTCTGCCGGGATGGAGCTCTGTCTGCGCATCCCACAGGATGTCCCATATGACACAAAGCTCTCCGTCCGTTCTCTGTGGGCCGACCTGCGGGAAAGTGCGCAGTTCCTCACCGGGCAGGCTGCGGTGCTGCGGTTAGCTGCCGCCATGGCGGCTGTAAACCTGCTGGAAGTCCCCGCCCTCACCGTAGGTGTTCCGGTGCTGGTGGTACAGACTTTGCAGAAAAGTGATGCCTCCCTTGGTCTTGTGCAGGCGGTGCTGAGCGCAGGCGGCATTTTAGGCGGCGTGCTGGCCGGAACCGTCTTTGTCCGTCATCCCATCCGCAGCGGCACACCTCTTTTGCTGGCGCTCAGCGGCGTGTGCGCCGCGCTGGGTCTTGCCCTCCGGGTGTCAGTGCTGCAGTTCGGCAGCATTCTGGTGCTGGGGGCCGTGTTTATGGCCGTGGCAGCGCTGTTCAATGTATGGTTTTTTGCGCAGCTGCAAGTGCTGGTGCCGCAGGCACAGCTGGGCAAAACTACCGCCTGTTGCACCGTGCTGGCCTGCCTGACCCAGCCCATCGGGCAGGCAGCCTACGGCATTGCCTTCCAGCACTGGGCCGCACACCCCGCAGATGTACTGCTGGCAGCCGGGGTGCTTTCGGTGCTGGTTCTCTGGCTGCTGCAAACGCGCCGTACCGCCTGACGCAGCAAAAAAGGAGCCGCTGTTGCAGCCCCTTTTATGGTTTGCTTACTCCGGCAGCTTTGCCGGGTCAAGGTAGCTTTCGCCCTGCTTTACCTCCACATGGATGTGGCTTTCCTCGGCGCATTCGCAGCCGACAGTGCCCACCGTGCCAAGCTTCTGCCCGGCGGTCACGATATCCCCGGCTTTTACGGCAGGATCAGCCACGCCGCACAGCCGCCAACTGCGACCAGCGGCATCTTCCAGCACCACCACGGTGCCCCAGTTGCCCTCTGCCCCGGCAGACACCACCTTGCCCGCCACGGGGGCTGCCACCGCTGCACCCTGCGTGCAGGCGTAGTCCACGCCGTTGTGGGTGCGCCAGTCCCCAAGGGTCTTGTTATACACCAGTTCATCGCCGCTGAAGGCGTTGAGCACGCGCCCCGGCATAGAGGGCGCGGCGGCAGGCTGCGCCGAACTGCTGGCAGGCGAGGATGCGCCTTGCAGTGCCGAGGGTTCGCGCAGCGAACCAGAGCCAGACTGCGCACCAGAGGATGCCCCAGAGGGCGTCTGCTGCGGCACATCTGCCTTGCTGTTTGCAACGTCGGTCACGGGCTGCTGCCATGTGGTGTCCTCCTGTGCGTCCCAGTCCGGTTCTGTTTCCGGGGTGGTCTGTTGGGTGGTGCCGGGGGCGTTTAGTCCATCCAGACTTTTTTGCAGTTCTGCCCGCAGGGCGCGCACCGCCCACACCCCTGCCGCAGCCGCAGCCAGCAGGCTTGCGGTCAGCAGCAGAGCAAAGCCCTTGCCGTGCAGAAATTTTTTGATCTGCTCCATGCTTGTTACTCCCATCTGTTCGTTTTGTGTACGGGAACTTTTCTGGGCTTAGTGTGGGACAGCGGCGGGCAGTTTATGCAAGGGGGCAAAAAAGACACGCAAAAAGGCTGAGCAGCCACTTTTTGCAGCTGCTCAGCCCTGCTGTATCCCGTTTTTGGTTACTTGCGCGCGATCATTTCGGTATAGGCCAGCACCAGCGGGCCTACGCCCTTGGCGTCATTGCAGACCACCGGCTCGCTGAAGTAGTAGGCCAGAGAGCCGTCACGTTGATCCTTGCCGCCCAGACCCGCCACAAGGCAGATGCCGTCCAGCTGCAAGCTGCCGTCCGGGTTTTTGGACAGGTACCGGTCGCAGGTGCCGTAGAAGGCCTTCTCTGCCCATGCAGCCATCCGCTTAGGCAGGTAGCCCAGACGCACGCCCTTGAGCACTGCGTAGGCAAACAGGGCGGTACCGCTGGTCTCCAGATAGTTGCCCTCGGCTTCCGGGTGGTCGATGACCTGCCAGAACATCCCGCTCTGCTCGTCTTGGAACTCGTGCATATCCTCCACGGTCTGCTTGAGCATGGCCATGATGCCGCGGTACTCGTTGTACAGCTGCTCGTCCATGCGCTCCAGCACGTCCACCATCGCCACAAGGAACCAGCCCATGGCGCGCAGCCAGAAGTTGGGGCTGCAGCCGGTCTCGGGGTCTGCCCAGTACATCTGGCGGCTCTCGTCGTAGCCGTGGTAGTACAGGCCGGTCTTTTCGTCCCGCATGTGCTTTTTGATGTTCATGAACTGCTTGTAGCTGTCGATGCAGCCCTGCATCTTGTTAAAGCGGGTCTCGTACTCCATGTAGAAGGGCTGTGCCATATAGGTGCCGTCCAGCCACACCTGCCACGGGTAGATGTCCTTGTGCCAGAAGTTGCCCTCCTTGGTGCGGGGCTGGGTGAGCAGCTGGCTGCGGATGGTGTCGATGGCCTTGCGGTACTTCTCGTCCCCGTAGATATCATACAGAATGAACAGGTTCTTGCCCTGATTCACGTTGTCCAGATTATACTCCTTGGGGTCGTAGGTCTTGATGGAGCCGTCCGGCTGTACAAAGTAGTCGATGAACTCCTTGGAAAACTCCAGATACTTCTCGTCACCAGTGGTCTTGTACAGGCTCAGGCAGGCGGTGATCATGCAGCCATCGATGTAGTTCCACTTGTTGGGCTTGCCGCTGCGCACCTTCTCGATGTTCCACATCGGTGCCTCGGCGCTGGAATTGGCGATCAGGTAGTCCACATAGTCGCCCAGCATGGACAGGATCTCTTCATGGGTCATGGGTCAGTCCTCCTCAAAATGTCCTACGTTGGCAAAGTGCAGCCGCTCGCCCTCGTAGCCCTCGATCTTCACGTTGTGCAGGTCGATTTCCTTGACGTTCTCGGCATAGATGGCCAGCTTTTTCACCAGCGGACGGTTGTCGGCCATGGCCGCCTGTCCCTCCTTGGCGTTGGGGTCAAAGGTGATGCTCACATCCCGCATGGTTACCCGCTCAATGGGCTGCTCCGGCAGGCCATCGAAATAGCAGCCTGCAAACTGGGCATCGGTAGCCACGATGTTCTCCATGGTCAGGCTGCCCAGCTTGGGGGTGTACTCGTCCACCGGCATCGCCTCGCGGCACTGCACATAGGGACCGTGGCCGTCCGGGTCGCAGAAGTAGAACATATTGATGACAAAGGGTGCCTTGACGCCCCGCATCTCCACGTTGCGGAACACCAGCCCGTCGATGACGGCGGTGTTGCCGCGGCCGCGGCGGGTCTTGACGCGCAGACCGCGGTCGGTGTGGTCCATCAGGCACTGGGTCACCACCATGTCCTTGACGCCGCCGCTCATCTCGCTGCCGATGACGATGCCGCCGTGGCCCTTGTCCAGCAGGCAGTTGCGGATGACGGTATGCTCACAGCTGCGCTTCAGCTTCATGCCCAGAAAGACCTTGCTGGCCTTCATGGCGATGCAATCATCGCCCACATGGATGTTCATGCCGATGATGCGGATATACTCGCAGCTCTCGGGGTCGATGCCGTCCGTGTTGGGGGCGTTGTAGGGGTTGTTGATGTTGAAGTTGAGCAGGTCGAGGTGCTTGACAAAGATGGGGTGGATGGTCCACGAATAGCTGTTCTGCACCGTGATGCCGTGCAGGCAGACGTTCTCGCTGTCCACCGCAGCCACGGCCCGGGGACGCCATGCGATGCGCTTGACCTTGGGGTTCACCCACCAGTCGCCGTTCTGGGCATCGCAGTCCAGCGTGCCCTCGCCGGTCACCACCACGTCATGCACCTGCGTAATGTTCAAAAGACCCGCAAAGCTGTCCAGCGGGTTGCCCTCCCAGCCGGTCAGGTAGTACTCGTCCACCTCGTTCTCGCTGGGCAGCACGCCGGGCAGGATGGGGTAATGGGTGCGGTCGTTGTCGCCCAGCAGCACCGCGCCCTTTTCCAGATACAGGGTGGTGTTGCTCTTCATGAACAGGCTGGCGGTGCGGTAACGGCCGGCGGGCACATACACCGTGCCGCCCTTGGGGCAGGTTGACAGTGCCGCCTGCAGCCGCACGGTGTTGTCGGTCTCGCCGTCAGCCACCAGACCATAGCGGGCAGCATCCACAAAGAAGGTCTCGGCCTCGGTGGTGAAATCCAGCTTCAGGGTCTCGCCCTCGGCCTGCACCTCCACCGTATAGGCGGTGCCGGGCAGCAGGGAGAACAGGGAGAACACGTTGGTGTTGCAGGCTTCGTATACCGTCTTGCCGTTCAGAGCAACGGTAAAGGGGTGTGCCGGACGGTAGCACAGTTCGTTTTCCAGCTCGAAAACGGCGCTGCGGGTCATGGAACGGATCAGGGTCAGATTCATGCGAAATAACCTCCTGTGAGTTTGTCTTGCCCCCACGGGGCAGACGTGGTATCATGAGGAAAAGCGCTCTCCCGGCTACCGGGAGGGCTGTTTCCGGAAAGGATGCGCAAGATGAAAGCGGAACGGGAAAAGATCCATGCAAAGGTAAAAGCGGACACCGTACGGCTGAACGGCAGCAAGCTGGAGCTGACGGCAGACGAGGAGATGGGCACCTTTCTGCTGGTAAGCGAGGGCAGCTGCACCCTGCAAATGGGGGAAAACAGCCTGCTGGTAAACCCCGGCAGCGCGCTGCTGCTGGGCGCGGGGGACGCAGTGCTCTCTGCCGCCGGTGCAGCCGTACCGGAACTGGTGGGCTGTCGGTTCCCGCTCAGCGCCCTGCACGAGCTGCGCAGTGCCACCCAGCGGGATTTTGCCCGGCTGTTCGTACCCGGGGAGGTAACGGTGCTGTACGGCCCGGTGCCGTGGGTTCGCCGCCTGCGCACCTTGCTGGAGATGATGCGCGCTGCCATGCCGGAGCAGGACTACCCCGGCGGGCTGTACCTGCTGCTGATCCTGCACTATGTAGAGCAGGAGTGCCTTGCCGAGAGCAGCGCGGCAGCGCGCCCCCGCAACGAGACCATTGAGCAGGTGTGTGCCTACCTTGCCGCCAACTACCGGCAAAAGTTCTCCCTTACCGAGGTGGCGGCGCGGTTCTACCTTTCCCCCTACTATCTCAGCCGCCTGTTCCGGCGGGTGACCGGGCAGTCCATCGTGGACTATCTGAACAACCGCCGCATCGAGGCTGCGCAGAAGCTGCTGGAGACCACCGAGCTTTCCATCAGCGCTATTGCCGAGCAGACCGGTTTTGCCAGCGCCGCCCACTTCCGCCGCGTGTTCCGCGAGGTGATGGATATCAGTCCTTTGCAGTACCGCAAAAAGCAGACAAAATGATGTATCAGCCAAAACACCCCCTGTGCCATCCGTTGGGAGCAGCACAGGGGGTGTTGGTCTTGGTCAGATGTTCTTATGGCGCATTAGCCCTTGACGGCACCTGCGGAGATACCTTCAACGAACTGATCCTGTGCACAGAAGAATACGATCAGCTGCGGCAGGATGGAGATGAGGGACAGTGCAAGGATCTTGTTCCAAGCAAAGCCGGTATCACCGTCCATGGACAGCTTGACGAACAGGGACATGGGGTATTTGCCGGGGGTGCTGACGTAAAGCAGCGGGCCCATAAAGTCGTTGCAGCTCCACATGAACTGGAACAGTGCGCAGGACACCAGAGCGGGTCCCAGCATGGGCACGATGACCTTGTACAGGGTCTGGAAGGAGGAGCAGCCGTCAATGGCGGCAGCCTCGTCCAGATCACGCGGGACGTTGCGCATGAACTGCACCAGCTGATACACGAAGTAGGTCTCGGTAGCAAATGCGCAGTGCACCCAGATGGCCAGATAGAAGGGGCTGTCCACCCAGCCGAACTTGTTGTACAGCAGGTACTGGGGCACGTTCAGCACGACCTGCGGCAGGAACAGGGTGGCCAGCATGATGTTGAACAGCAGCTTGCGGCCGGGGAAGTCGAAACGGCCAAAGCCGTAAGCGGCAATACAGGCAGACACCACAGTGCAGATCACCTTGGGGATGACATAGCTGTAAGTGTTGAGCATGGCCTGCAGGATGTTGATGGAGCCGCCGAAGTTGTTCAGGGCGTTGCGGTAGCCATCCAGCGTAGGCTTTTTGATCCACAGGCTGATGCCTGCAAAGATCTCGCTGTTATCCTTGAAGGTAGCGCTGATCATCCACAGCAGAGGATAGATCATGATGATACCAACCAGGATCAGCACGAAGTACTTAAAGAAGGTTGCGATCTTATTCGATGCTTTCATTCCCATATTGGTCACCTTACCTTTCATCCGAGTAGTAGACCCACTTCTTCTGGCTGGTGAACGCAATGATCGTCAGGATGCAGACGATGATGAACATGATCCATGCCAGAGCAGAAGCCATGCCCATGTCGTAGGACTTGAATGCGTAGTTGTAAACCAGCAGGGAGATCAGGGTAGTGGAACCACGGGGACCACCGTTGGTGATGATGTAGGGGCCGTTGAACTCCTGGAAAGCCTGGCAGATCTGAGTGACCAGGTTGTAGAAGATGATGGGGGTGATCATCGGAACGGTGATGGAGAAGAACTGACGCCACTTGCCGGCACCGTCGATGGTAGCAGCCTCGTACAGGTCTGCGGGCACGCCCTTCAGTGCAGCAAGGAACAGCACCATGGCGGAACCGAACTGCCATATACGCAAAAAGCAGATGATCCACAGCGCGTAGTTGGGGTCAGACAGCCACTCGGGGCCCTGCACCGCACCAAAGGTGACAGCGCGCACCACGGTGTTCAGCAGACCGTCCACGCTGAACACAGCCTTCCACAGCACGGCGATAGCCACAGAGCCGCCCAGAATGGAGGGGATGTAGTACACGGTGCGGAACAGGTTGACGCAGGCGATCTTGAAGTTCAGGATGTAGGCGATGAACAGTGCGAAGATCAGCTTCAGGGGCACGGTGATAAAGGCGTACTTGAAGGTGATGATCAGCGCCTTGGTGATCTTTTTGGTGTGGAATGCGGTAATGTAGTTGGCCAGAGCAACAAAGTTGGTGTCGCCCTTGAAGAAGTTCATATCGGTGAAGCTGTAATACAGCGACTGACCGAAGGGGAACGCCTTAAAGACGAGAAAACCGATGATCCAGGGGATCAGATAAAACAGGCCCTGATACTTATCGACCCATTTCTGAAACGGA
>ENA-UAEA01000413-UAEA01000413.1-human-gut-metagenome-genome-assembly--contig:-NODE-413-length-13581-cov-3.909729_pt1 | contig 13581 bp, 9 predicted proteins | sample MGYA00244276_ERZ654272 | MGnify/ENA primary metagenome ERZ654272 (study PRJEB26926, sample SAMN06165034) | human gut metagenome | biome: ENVO:00009003; feature: ENVO:2100002; material: ENVO:00002003... | reverse complement strand
CTAGCTTCGTCGGCAGCGTCAGATGTGTATAAGAGACAGAAGCAATAATATTTTTACGGCAGGTATCCCCTGCCGTTTTTTTGTCTGGCAGGGTGCACAAATACAATGTTGCAATATTTGTGTATTAGCACAATAAAATTTGAAACCTTATTGTAACTTTTGCAAATTGTGCAGTTGAAATGACAGGTTATGCTGGAAACATGTGAAAAGAAAATGAATATGCTATACTATAACCATCGTCAGAGATGCGGCCGCATCCAAAATCAGATTATTTGACTTGAAAGAAGTAGGAGGACACTACGGATGAAGAAGAAACGGATGTCCAACAAGACGTTTCGGAGAATCACGATTCCCGTCATGGCGGTGGTTCTTGCGGCACTGATCGTTGGCAATGTTGCTGCGTATTCGTACCGTGGACTGATTTCCACGCACTTTAACCACGATACGTTTAAGATCGTTGAAACCGGAGAGGATGTAGACAGCAACTACTTCCCGTGCGATTTCAGCAGTGAAGAAGAACTGAATGAGCACAATGGTCAGGTCGCTCAGAATATCGAGAGCGAGGGCCTCGTGCTTTTGGAAAACAACGGCGGTCTGCCGCTGAATAAAGGTGACAAAGTCAGCGTGTTCTCGGTTTCGTCTGTGAACATCGTCTATGGTGGTGCCGGTTCCGGTTCTGTGGATACTTCCACGGCACCGACGCTCAAGACGGCGTTGGAAAAGTCCGGACTGAGTGTGAATCCGACCCTGTGGGATTTCTACACCAAGAAGAGTGAGGACGGATATCAGCGTAGTGCACCGAACTGGCGCGGCGGTAAGTTTTCGATCAATGAAGTGCCTTGGGCAGATGTTGCATCTGCGGCGCAGTCCTCTTTTGATGAGTACAGCGATGCCGCGATCGTTGTGATCTCTCGTTCTGGCGGCGAAGGTTCCGACCTGACTGCTGTGAATTTTGCAGAGACCGCAGGCGTTGCGGACAACTCCGGCAACTATCTGGAACTGAGCACCGAAGAGGCGGATATGCTGAAGGCGGTCAATGACCAGTTTGATGATGTGGTGGTTGTGCTGAATGCCAATAATGCCATGGAGCTGGGCTGGCTGAGCCAGTATCCTAACATCAAGGCGGCGATCTGGGCCGGCGGTGTCGGTCAAACGGGTCTGTATGCCATTGCTGACGCACTGGTTGGCGATGTGGTTCCTTCCGGTCGTTTGGTGGATACTTATGCCGCAGATGCCAACAGCTCTCCCGCCGCACAGAATGCCGGCACAAACTTCTGGATCGAGAACGGCTTCTCCAATGAATCCGACCAGTACATTGTGTACGAGGAAGGCATCTATGTCGGCTACCGCTACTACGAGACCCGTTACGAAGATGTGGTTCTGGGTCAGGGTAACGCGGGCGATTACGACTATGCAAGCGAAGTCATCTATCCCTTTGGCTACGGTCTGAGCTATACCACCTTTGATTACAGCGATTTCTCTCTGACCCAGAACGGGGATACCTTCACCGCAAAAGTGAAAGTTACCAATACTGGCGATACTTACTCCGGAAAGGAGGTCGTTCAGCTTTATGCACAGTCTCCGTATACCGATTATGACCGCGAGAACAATGTGGAAAAAGCCTCTGTGGAGCTGGTTGGTTTCGCAAAGACGGACGTGCTGAAGCCGGGCGAATCTCAGGTCGTGGAGATTCAGGTGGACAAGGAAAGCCTGAAGTCCTATGACTATACCAATGCAAAGACCTATATTCTGGATGCAGGCGATTACTACTTTGCAGTGGGCCATGATGCACATGATGCCCTGAACAACATTCTAGCCGCAAAGGGCAAGACGGTTGCGGATGGCATGACCGCAGAAGGCGACAGCACGATGACCGCAGAGTGGAACAATGCCGCTCTGGATACCAAGACGTATGCTGTGGACAGCACCACGGGTACGGAAATCTCCAATAAGTTCGATTACGCCAACATTGCAAATTACGACGAATATTCTGATACCAAGTACCTGACCCGTAATGACTGGGTCGGCACGTTCCCGACTGCATTCTGCACGCGCGTGGACGAGACCACCGGCGAAAAGTACATTACTTTCCCGCAGGAGATCATTGATGCACTGTATCCCCAGTATACGGAGGACAAGGATGCCTATACGATGCCTGTCACGGGTGAGGAGAACACGGAAAATCTGACGCTTGCGCATTACCGTGATACGATGTTCGATGATGATTCGTGGAACGACATCCTGAATGTGATATCTGCCGATGATCTGGCTTACATGGTCCGCATGGGCGGCTATGGTACGCCGAGCCTGAACTATATCCTGAAGCCCGCCACCAAGGAAAAGGATGGCCCTGCCGGTATCTCTGCAACGCTGATCGGTGGTACGCAGGGAATGGCATATCCCACGGAAGTTGTGATTGGTTCCACATGGAATACGGATCTGGCCTATGAGATGGGTGTTGCGGTTGGCAATGATGCAATGTTCGCAGGAATTCAGGGCTGGTATGCACCGGCTATGAATATCCATCGAACTCCGTACAGCGGCCGTAACTTCGAGTATTACGCGGAGGATGGTTTCATCAGCGGTAAGATGGGTGCTTCCACGGTGGAAGGCGCTCAGAGCAAGGGCCTGTTCTGCTACATCAAGCACTTTGCAGTCAACGATACCGAGGGTGTGATCGATGAAAACATGAACATCAAGGGTTCGAAGGACGGCATTTCCGCATTCCTGAACGAACAGGCACTGCGTGAGCTGTACCTCGCACCGTTTGAAGAGAGTGTCAAGAGCGGTGAAACGCTGGGCGTGATGAACGCATTCAACCGCATCGGCACGAAATGGTGCGGTGCAAACTATGAACTCCTGACGGATGTTCTGCGGAACGAGTGGGGCTTCCATGGCATCGTGATCACGGACTTTGCTGGTCTGCCGGATTATATGGATATCAAGGCTGGCTTGCAGGCTGGTACCGATATGTGGATGAACACCAACGAAACTTCTTTTGATCTGGGAGATTATAAGAATGACCCGCAGATCATGACCTATCTGCGGAACGCCGCGCACGATATCTGCTATACGGTCAGCCACAGTGTCGCTATGAACGGTCTGTCTGAGACTTCTAAGCTGGTCAATATCACGCCGCTCTGGATGAAGTGGATGTACACGCTGGATGCCGTTGTCGCAGTTTTGGCAGTGGGCTGCATTTACTGGATGGTCCGCCGCAATAAGGACGAGCAGATGCACCCTGAAAATTATAAGCCATCCAAAAACATCAACGCCTAACGGATAAATTCTAACACGCAAGGGGGCGGCGGGTATCCGCCCGCCCCTTTTCTTTGTTCATCGTCAGGAGCCAAGCTATGAAACACGCAGACATCATTCAAACACTGAGTCTGGAACAAAAATGCGCCCTGCTGAGCGGCGGCACGGTGTTCACCACCCGGGCGCTGCCGGGCAAGGGCATCCCGGCCATTACCCTGTCGGACGGCCCCAACGGCGTGCGCAAGCAGGCCGGTGCGGCGGACCATCTGGGCCTGAACCCCAGTGTGCCCGCCACCTGCTTCCCCACCTCAGCCACCGTGGCCAACAGCTGGGACCCGGCGCTTGGCGAGGCTGTGGGCGCAGCCATGGGCGAAGAAGCAGCGGCACAGGGCGTGTCGGTGCTGCTGGGCCCCGGTCTGAACATCAAGCGCAGTCCCCTGTGCGGCCGCAACTTCGAGTATTTCTCGGAGGATCCCTACCTTGCCGGTAAGATGGCGGCGGCCTACGTTCGCGGCATCCAGAAAAACGGCATTGCCGCCTGCCCCAAGCACTTTGCCGTGAACAGTCAGGAGCTGCGCCGCATGGCCTCGGATTCCATCGTGGACGAGCGCACCCTGCGGGAAATTTACCTGACCGGCTTCGAGATGGTGGTCAAAGAAGCGCAGCCCAAGACCATCATGTCCGCCTATAACCTTGTCAACGGCACCTACGCCAACGAGAACGCCCACCTGCTCATGGAGATCCTGCGCAGGGACTGGGGCTTTGACGGCGCAGTGGTCACCGACTGGGGCGGCAGCAACGACCACGCCCTTGGCGTAAAGAACGGCTCTACGCTGGAAATGCCCGCCCCCGGCGGGGACGCCATCCGGGAGCTGATGAAAGCAGTGCAGACCGGCAAGATCACCGAGGCAGACGTGGACGCCCGGCTGGAGGAACTGCTGGAACTGGTGTTCACCACCAAAGCGGCGGTGGACGCCGCACCCGGCAAGTTCGATGCCGACGCCCACCATGCGCTGGCACGCCGGGCTGCTGCCCAGAGTATCGTGCTGCTGAAGAACGAAAACAGCCTGCTGCCCCTTGCAAAGGGGGAGAAGGTGGCGGTCATCGGCGACTTTGCCCAGACACCCCGCTATCAGGGTGCAGGCTCCAGCGCCGTCAACTCCATCAAGGTGGATTCCTTTCTGGACTGCCTTGCCGAAAGCGGCCTGAACAGCGTCGGCTACGCCAAGGGCTTTGACCGGCAGGGCAAGCCCGATGAGGCACTGAAGGCCGAGGCGGTGCTGCTGGCAAAGAACGCCAATGTGGTGCTGCTGTGCATGGGTCTGGACGAGATCAAGGAAAGCGAGGGCATCGACCGCGCCGACATGAAGCTGGCAGAAAACCAGCTGGAACTGCTGGCGGCTGTGGCGGCGGCAAACCCCAACGTGGTGGTGCTGCTGAGCGCAGGCTCCTCGCTGGAAAGCGATTGGGTCAAGGACTGCAAGGCGCTGGTCTACGGCTGTCTGGGCGGTCAGGCCGGTGCGGGCGCACTGGTCGAGGTGCTCACCGGCGCGCAGAACCCCTGCGGCAAGCTGGCTGAGACTTGGGCGCGCAGCTACGCCGACACCCCCGCAAAAGCGCATTTCGGCGGCGACGGCCCCACTGTGGAGTACCGCGAGGGTCTGTATGTGGGCTACCGCTACTACGACACCGCCGGTGTGCCCACCGCCTTCCCCTTCGGCTACGGCCTGAGCTATACCAGCTTTGCGTACAGTGACCTGAAAGCAGACGAAAAGGGTGTGACCCTGACTGTCACCAACACCGGCAGCTGTGCAGGTGCCGAGGTGGTGCAGCTGTATGTGGCAAAGCCGGATGCAAAAGTTTTCCGCCCCGTCAAGGAGCTGAAGGGCTTTACCAAGGTGCAGCTGGAAGCCGGAGAGAGCAAGACCGTCACCATCCCGCTGGACGATAAGGCGTTCCGCTACTGGAACGTCAAGACCGACCGCTGGGAGGTGGAGGGCGGCAGCTATCAGCTGCTGGTGGGCGCTTCCAGCGTCGATATCCGCTTGACTGCCGCCGTCACGGTGGCGGGCACCGGCGCACCCGACCCCTACGCGGGCAAAAATCTGGAGCATTACCGCACCGCACAGGTGCAGAACGTGCCGGACGCGGAGTTTGAGGCGCTGCTGGGGCATGCCATCCCGGAGAACAAGGTGCACATCGACCGCAACATGACGCTGGGCGAGATGGGGCACGGACGCAGCCCCATCGGCTGGCTGGCGGCTGCCGTGCTGGGCACCCTGCTGCGCCGCAGCATCAAAAAGGGCAAGCCCGACCTGAACATCCTGTTCCAGTACAATATGCCTCTGCGGGCGCTGGCCAAAATGACCAACGGCGCCATCAGCATGGGCATGGTGGACGGCATCGTGATGGAGCTGCAGGGCTTCTGGATCATCGGCCTTGTGCGGGTGATTGTGGAGGCCGTGAAGAACCTCGTGCTGAACAGCCGCATGGAAGAGCGCTTGAAAAACAGCTGAAAGGAAGCAGGCTATGAATTTCTGGAATAACTTCGCGGCAAAGCACCCCGCCGCTGCCAAGTGGGTGCGCGAGGGTGGCCTGTTCGTCATCGTGTCCAACCTCATCACTGTGTTCAAGTACCTGCTGCTGCAATTTCTGCCCAAGGCCTTTGCAAGCCTGCCGGTGGTGGATTTCGGCTGGCCGGGCATCGACATCACCCTCTTCGGCGAGACCTTCAAGTGGAACATCCTCGGCTACGATGCCGCCCACGGCGGCCTGCCCTACTTCTGCGCCTACATGATCGCCATGGTCATCGGCGAGTGCATCAACTTCCCCATCCAGCGCAATTTTGTGTTCCGCAGCAAGGGCAATCTGGCAAAGCAGATCGGCTGGTATGTGCTGGCCTTCTGCATCATCACCTGCATCGTCAACTCCATCAACTGCATCTGGGTGGCGGTGGCAGGGCTGCTGGTGCCGGACTTCATCTACAACATCGGCACCACCGTGCTCAACGGCGGCATCTCCATGGTCATCTTCTTCTTTGTGAATAAGATCATCTTCCCGGAGGGCGAAAAAGCCGCCAAATAATAAGACATCTCCTTCATTTTCTTCTTCTCATCATAAGCCAGAAGGGCTGCTCCGTTCTCCGGGGCAGCCCTTTTGGTTTGAAGGAGAGAACTCTCTCAGTCATCTTATTTTTGTTTTTCTGCACAAAATGTTCTGCGGGCAGGGTTTTCCTCTTGACAAGCGGGCAAATGTTTCGTACTATATTTAGTAGTATGGAATCAAAGACGCTGTACGCAGGTTTCAGTGTGACCCTGTACCCGTTTCAGGCAAAGCGTGCCTGTTTGATATAAAATGGAACCGTAAAGAGAAAAGCCGTATGCTTTTGCCCGTGCCGCCGGTTTTGGGTGGTGCGTATGGTTTTGGTGTCACTTTTTGCATTGAAAGCTCTTTCTATATCATTGCCCGTGTCCTGCTGCGCAGCGTCTCCTGCTTTTAATTTTGCATTGAATTGAAACAAAGGAGAGTGAACGCAATGACCGCGATCGGAGTGATCGTGGCCTTGATCGTTGCTGTTGTCGGCGTGGCTGCGGGCTATTTTATTGGTTACAACAACCGTAAAAAGACTGCCGAAGCCCAGATCGGCAGCGCCGAGGCCGAGGCTACCCGGCTGGTGAACGAGGCGATCAAGACCGCCGACCAGAAGCGCAAGGAAGCGGTTCTGGAAGCAAAGGACGAGGCTTTCCGTCTGAAAGCCGAGGTCGATGCCCAGAAGGCAGAGGCCGACAAGGAGATCAAGCAGCGCCGTGCGGAGATCAGTCGTCAGGAGAACCGCATCGACCAGAAGGAGACAGCGCTGGACCGCAAGACCGAGGCGCTGGAAAAGAAGGAAGAAGAGCTGAAAAAGCGCGCTGCCGAGGCCGAGGAGCGTCTGGCAGAGATCGATGCTCTGCGCGCCAAGGAGATGGAGCGTCTGGAAACGCTGGCAGGCCTGAGCCAAGAGGACGCCCGCGAGGTGCTGCTGCACAAGGTGGACGAGGAGCTGACCCACGAAAAGGCCGTGCGCGTTGCCGCCTACGAGACCGACCTGAAGGAAAACTGCGATAACATCGCCCGCAACCTCATCGGACAGGCCGTCAGCCGCTGCGCTGCCGACCACTGCAGCGAGACCACCGTCAGCGTGGTGCCGCTGCCCAGCGACGAGATGAAGGGCCGCATCATCGGCCGTGAGGGCCGCAATATCCGCGCCCTTGAGACTGCGACCGGCGTTGACCTTATCATTGATGATACCCCGGAGGCCATTACCCTGTCCTCCTTCGACCAGACCCGCCGCGAGGTGGCCCGCATGACGCTGGAGCGCCTGATCGGCGATGGCCGTATCCACCCCGCCCGCATCGAGGAGACGGTGGAAAAGTGCCGCCACGATCTGGAACTGCAGATGAAGCGCGAGGGCGAGCGTGCAGTGATGGAGCTGGGCATCCACGGCCTGCACCCCGACCTGATCAAGCTGATCGGCCGGCTGAAGTACCGCACCAGCTTTGGCCAGAACGCCCTGACCCACAGCATGGAAGTGGCTTGGGTGGCCGGTCTGCTGGCAGGCGAGATGGGCGTGAACGTTACCATGGCACGCCGCGCCGGTCTGCTGCATGATATCGGCAAGGCACTGGATCACGAGATCGAGGGCAGCCACGTCCAGATCGGCGTGGACATCTGCCGCAAGTACAAGGAGAACACCCAGATCATCCACGCCATTGAGGCACACCACGGCGACGTGGAGCCCAAGACCCCGCTGGCCTTCATCATTCAGGCTGCCGACGCCATCAGCGCTGCACGCCCGGGTGCCCGCCGCGAGAACGTGGAAAGCTACGTCAAGCGTCTGGAAAATCTGGAGGAGATCTCCTCCAGCTTCGAGGGCGTGGAGCAGGCCTTTGCCGTACAGGCAGGCCGCGAGGTGCGCATTCTGGTCAAGCCCGACGTCATCAGCGATGATCAGGTCATCCTGCTGGCACGCGCTATCGCCAAAAAGATCGAGGATACGCTGGATTACCCCGGCCAGATCAAGGTCAACGTTATCCGCGAGAGCCGCGCTGTGGAGTACGCAAAATAAAGCTTTTTCCGCAGGCTGCCGTGTTTTTTGCACGGCAGCCTGTTTTTTTGCGCCAAAACGATTGCAATTCCTGTTAAAAAAAGGTATCATGGATGCAGAAGAAAGCAAAAAGAACTGCGTCCGTGCGGACGCAGACCCGCAACGACCCCGGAACGGAAAGGAGAATCGTTCTATGAAAAACTGGAAGAAATTACTGGCCTGCCTGCTGGTCGGCTTGATGGCACTGACCGTGTTCACCGCCTGCGATGCCAGCGTAGGCGCACCGATGAGTCCCAAGCGCTCGGACGCCGAAAGCGCAAAGGCGCTGTGCGATAAATTCAAAATGACATACAACGTGGAAATGACTTACAACGAGGACCTGAGCGAAAAAGCTTACAGCGTTGCAAACTGGGTCGCCGGCACCTCGGTGTCCTGCTCCACCAACGCCAATAAGACCGAACTTTACCGCGTTGGAAATGCCAACGATGTCACCAAAACCAACCTGTTGCAGAACAACTATGCCACTGCATTTGAAAGCATGAGCATGGGCATTTATGGCGAAAATAATTTTGTTCCGGGCTTTGGCATTGATACAGATCTGGATTCCAGAAAAGACTACATCCGCTTTGTTCTGCCGAAGGACGGCACCGTGACCGACACCATGACCAAAGCCGCAGCAGGCAAGACCAAACTGGGCGTTGCCTATGTGGTAAAGGACGGCGTAAGCTACGCCGTGGTGCTGTTTGGGTGAATTTCATTACAACAAACAAAGCAGCCGCCGCACTTTCTTGTGCAGCGGCTGCTTTGTTTGTGCTGGGATACGATCAGCCCTTCAGGAAAGCCGGCAGGGGCTTGCCCTCCTTGAGCCACTGGTGATACTCGGCGGTGGCGGCAAATTCCACGTCACCGGCAGAGTTCAGGGCAGTCTCAACAGAGTCCTGCACCACGCCGATGATGAAGCCTACGCCTACCATCTGCATGGCGATGTCGTTGGAGATGCCGAACAGAGAGCAGGCCATGGGGATCAGCAGCAGGGAGCCGCCAGCCACGCCGGAAGCGCCGCAGGCGCCCAGAGCGCTCATGGCGCTCAGCACGATGGCGGCGGGCAGGGACACCTGAATGCCCAGCGTATTGGCCGCTGCCAGCGTCATGATGGTAATGGTGATGGCGGCACCGTCCATGTTGATGGTAGCGCCCAGCGGAATGGACACGGAGTACATATCCTTGTCCAGACCCAGCTTTTCACACAGGGACATATTCACAGGGATGTTGGCTGCAGAACTGCGGGTGAAGAAAGCGGTCAGGCCGGATTCCTTCAGGCAGCGGAATACCAGCGGGTACGGGTTGCAGCGCAGGTAAACGAACATGATAAAGGGGGAAACGATCAGCGCCATGAACAGCATGGTGCCCACCAGCAGCGCCAGCAGCTTGCCGTACTGGGTAAAGATGGCCAGACCGTTGCCGGAAACGTTGGTGTACACCAGACCCATGATGCCGAAGGGTGCCAGATTGATGATCCAGCGCACGATCTGGGAAACGGCGTCGGCGGTGTTTGCCAGAAAGACCTTGGTGCTCTCTGCGCCGATGTTCTTCATGGCAATGCCGAACATACAGGCCCAGAACAGAATGCCGATGTAGTTGCCGTTCATCAGGGCGCTGACGGGGTTGGCCACAAAGTTGGTCAGCAGGGTGCTCAGCACCTCGCCCAAGCCCTGCGGGATCACATCGGACTGTGCCGCATCGGCCAGTACCACCTTGACCGGGAACATAAAGCTGGTGATGACCGCAATGGCTGCCGCCAGAAAGGTGGTGAGCATATACAGCCAGATCACGGTGCCGAAGCGGCGGTCCAGCTTGGACGAGCCCTGTGCCAGTGCGCTTGCCACAATGACGAACACCAGCACTGGGGCAATGCCCTTCAGCGCACCGACGAACAGGCTGCCCAGCTCGCCGACCCAACCTGCGCCCGGCGCAACAAGCGCCAGCACCGAACCGACTGCCAGGCCGATCAGGATGCGCAGGATCAGGCTGGTCTGGTTGTATTTTGCTACAACCGCTTTCAAGGTTTTCATATCGTAACACTCCTCTTATGCTGTACGCCTAACGCGCACACTTTCCTGTTTCTTACGCGAGAACAGTTGTCATTATAGCATATACGGCAAAAAAGAGAAAGTGTTTTCAGGCATTTTGACGCCTCAAATCACGTTTTTTGTAAGCTTTTGCAAAATTGCCCTGAAAACTGTACTTGTAGAAAATACAGTTTTGCGGTTTTGACGAGGAACAGAACCCGCTCAGGGAAGTACCCCTTCGGTCTGCATCTCCGGCTCCCCTGCCATACCGAATTTACATATAATGCAACTTTTACTTGCCAAACTATTGTCTTTTTCTGGAAAGTATTGTATACTTATCACGTTAGAAGCAAGTATTACTTGCCAAAATGTTCGTATATTTGAAAAGAAACACTTGTCAATGCAGACGAGAAAGAGAGGACACCCCCTATGAACGAGGCCGTAACCAAGCGTTTCCTGCTTTACTTCCGCCTGATGCTGCTGGTCTGGATCCTGATCGCAAACGCCGTCATCCACCTGACCGGCATGGAGTACAGCTGGCTGATCTTCCTGAGCAACATCATGATGTTCACGCTGGAGGGTGATGTGAAGGATCGCCTTGTCACTGTGGAGCTGGGCGGCCTTGTGGGTCTGGTGCTCACTGTGGCGGCGCTGCTGTCCATCAGTGCCCTGACCCCTGTTCTGGGCGATTTCCTCGGCTTTATCCTGCCGCTGGCCGTGGTGCTGTTCATCCTCATCATCCTGCACCCCTACGCACCCAAGGTGCTGAACAACGTGGGCTTTGCCTACCTGACCGTGGCCTGCATTGATATCCCTGCCCTGACCACCCATCTGCCGCAGTTCTTTATCACCTTCATCGTGGGCTCTGTGCTCTTTAACGGTGTCTGCGTGCTGCTGATGAAGCCCGCTAAGGCGCTGGCTGTGCGCAGCGTAGAGAAACAGAGCGCATAAAAAAGTATATTTCTGCCGCTATCTCTTGATTTTTTTGTTCCGGCGTGCTACAATCAGCGTAGTTTCATCCTGTCCAAAACATTGATGCGGACAAACTGAAGCCCCGCTTTTCATGCCGCAGAGAGGGCTGCCCCGGGTTTCCGGGTGCTGCAAGCAGCCTGCCATGACCCCGGCTTCTACCACCGCAGAGTGCAGAGGCGAACCTCTGCCGGGCGTGCCCGTTACAGCACTGCGAGGGGCGCGTTTCCCCGCCGGGGAGCGCGCAATTCGGGTGGAACCGTGGAACGCAGACATTTGATCGGCGCTTCATCCCGTGAGTTTTACGGGGTGAAGCGCTTTTTATTTTTGTTCAAAACCACATTGTCAAAGGAGAATCTGCTATGAAGATCATCTACAAGGACGGTCATGTGGACGAGTGCCCGCAGGATCAGGAGCTGCACGTTATCCGTCACACCGCTGCTCACGTTATGGCACAGGCCATCAAGCGCCTGTATCCGCAGGCTGATTTTGCCTTCGGCCCTGCCACCGAGAACGGCTTCTACTACGACGTCGATCTGGGCGACCAGAAGCTGAGCGACGAGGACCTGGCTAACATCGAAAAAGAGATGCGCAAGATCGTCAAGGAGAACCTGCCCATCAAGCCCTTCATCCTGCCCCGCGCCGAGGCCGTGAAGCTGATGGAAGAGCGCAAGGAGAACTACAAGATCGAGCACATGGCTGATCTGGCCGATGAGACCGAGTTCAGCTTCTTCCAGCAGGGCGAGTACGTGGATATGTGCATCGGACCCCACCTGACCTACACCAAGGCACTGAAGGCTTTCAAGATCACCCAGCAGTCCGGCGCATACTGGAAGAACGACAAGGAAAACAAGATGCTGACCCGTATCAACGGCGTGGCTTTCCACAATCAGGAAGAGCTGGATGCTTGGGAGAAGGAGCAGCAGGAGGCCCGCGAGCGCGATCACCGCAAGATCGGCAAGGAGATGGGCCTGTTCATGACCGATGATCTGGTGGGCCGCGGCCTGCCCATGTTCCTGCCCGCAGGCTACACCGTCTGGCAGGAGCTGGAGAACTATATCAAGGAGAAGGAGCGTGCACGCGGCTACCTGCACGTTATGACTCCCTGCATCGGCACTGTGAACCTGTATAAGACCTCCGGTCACTGGGATCACTACCGCGAGAATATGTTCCCCGCCATGGAGATGGAGGGCGAGAGCTATGTGCTGCGCCCGATGAACTGCCCCCACCACATGATGATCTACGCAAATCGTCCCCACTCCTACCGTGACCTGCCCATGCGCATCGGTGAGATCGCCCACGACTTCCGTTACGAGTCCTCCGGCACCCTGAAGGGCATCGAGCGCGGCCGTCACTTCTGCCAGAACGATGCTCACCTGTTCTGCACCCCGGAGCAGATCAAGAGCGAGGTCGCAAACGTGTGCGACCTGATCTTTGAGGTGTACAAGGACTTCAACATTACCGATTACCGCTGCGTGCTGAGCCTGCGTGATCCTGCCGATAAGAAGAAGTACCACGATGACGATGCCATGTGGAACCATGCAGAGCAGGCCCTGCGCGAAGTGCTGACCGAGCTGGGCATCCACTTCACCGAGGAGATCGGCGAGGCTGCCTTCTACGGCCCGAAGCTGGACGTGAACGTGAAGCCCGCCGTGGGTGCCGAGTATACCCTGTCCACCTGCCAGCTGGACTTCTGCCTGCCCGCAAAGTTCCACCTGACCTATGTGGACAAGGACGGCTCCGAAAAGACCCCCGTGGTGCTGCACCGCGCAATTCTGGGCTCTCTGGATCGCTTCATGGCCTACCTGATCGAGGAGACCAAGGGCAAGTTCCCCACCTGGCTGGCTCCCACGCAGGTCAAGGTGCTGCCCGTGTCCGAAAAGACGCTGGAGTACGCACAGGACGTGACCGAGAAGCTGTCTGATGCCGGCATCCGTGTTGTGCTGGATGACGACAACCAGAAGATCGGTTACAAGATCCGTGCCGCACAGCAGGTGGACCGCGTGCCCTATATGCTGGTGCTGGGCGCCAAGGAGGCCGAGGCCGGCAACATCTCCGTGCGCGACCGCAAGGGCGAGACCACCGAGATGAGCCTTGAGGACTTCATCGCCAAGGTCACCACCGAGATCCGCACCCGCAGCCTGTAAGCTGTCTCTTATACACATCTGACGCTGCCGACGAAGCTAGAAGTGTAGATCT
>ENA-UAEA01000402-UAEA01000402.1-human-gut-metagenome-genome-assembly--contig:-NODE-402-length-13880-cov-6.245714_pt1 | contig 13880 bp, 10 predicted proteins | sample MGYA00244276_ERZ654272 | MGnify/ENA primary metagenome ERZ654272 (study PRJEB26926, sample SAMN06165034) | human gut metagenome | biome: ENVO:00009003; feature: ENVO:2100002; material: ENVO:00002003... | reverse complement strand
CAAATATAAAGGATTATTCTGACATATAGTCAAAATAACCCTATAATTATTCATTCAAAAGATATGTTTTATATCATTTAGTAAATCGAGCATTAAAAGTTTTCTAATTCTTAATTTATCAAATGAAATCCTTCAATTCCTCCTGCAGCTTCTGTCTTGTGAAGAAGATGCGGCTTTTTACTGTTCCAAGAGGCAGTCCCAGGCGTTCGGCTATCTCGCGGTACTTAAATCCGGAGACGTGCATGGAAAACGGCACTTTATAATCACGTGGCAATGAATTGACGATGCGGTGCATTTCCTTCAGGTCGTAAGCTCCTTCGGTGCTGGCAAAGCCGGAATCTTGCGGCAGGCTCAGGTGGTACAGGTTTTCGGTCTGGTCGACGAACGTCTGCTCACGTACTATCTTGCGGTAGTTATTGATAAAGATGTTACGCATAATGGTGTACATCCAACCTTTAAAATTGGTATCGGGCTCGTATTTGTCTTCATTATCCAAGGCTTTAAGAGAGGTCTCCTGCAACAAATCATTCGCTTCTTCCCGATCGGACGTCAATTTGTATGCAAAGCGAAGCAGTTCTTCTTGCACAGCAAGCAAATCTTTTCTAAAACTGTAAGTGTTCATACTTTGCTAATTTTTTTTATGGTTAATATTCGTTTAGGTTTAGTGGTTGCAAGTATACGGAAATTTCCGAATCAGGAGGGATGGAATACGGGTAGTCTTTGGGGTGAAAACTAACATTTGACAGATATTACCCCCTGTTTTGGCAGTTTTCAGGCCATGCGAAAACAACATAAACGGGCGTGAGAGGTGATTTTAGCGCTAAATTATAGTAATATTACCATAAGATAAATAAAAACAGGCCCTATGAAGAGAAGAGCACAGGTTGGGGTCACAAGAAATGTTTGCCTGTAATGAAAGCACACCGTCATTACAGGCAAACACAAGCACCGGAAAAGGCATCTAAAAGTCAGCTTTCTTTCCCCTCTTCCTCCCCGTCGTTTCCGGAGAGTATGGGCAGACATATCTTATATTTCACAGCAAGGATACGGGTGATGAACACAGACATCCCGCCTATCACCTGGCAACCGTAGGAGTGCATGCCCGCCAGCTCGCATATCCAGTAGGCCGTACCGCCCACCACGCATGCCATTGCATAAATCTCTTTACGGAATATGAGAGGAATTTCATTGATAAAGACATCGCGTATCACGCCCCCCGCAGCTCCGGTAATGCTGCCCATGATGATTGCCACCCAGAAGGGATAGCCCAGAGAGAGGCTCTTGCCCACTCCCACCACCGTAAACAGTGCCAAGCCGATAGTATCAAAGATGAAGAACGTGTTGTGCAGGTGTATGAGGTGCTTCCCGAAGAAGATAACCCACAGCAAGGCCAGTCCGGTACATATCAGATAAATAGGATCTGTCATCCAGCCGGGAGTGACATCCAGCAGGAGATCACGTATCGTACCGCCTCCAATGGCTGTTACGAACCCCACCACATAAGCGCCGAACCAGTCGAAGCGCTTCGCCGAAGCAAGGCGTATGCCGCTGATGGCAAAGGCAAATGTGCCAATAAAGTCGAGTATCTGAACAAATGTAGGCATGAAAGGATTTCTTTTTTTGCAAAGTAACAAATAATTTCCCTAAGAAAATGTATTTTTGTCTCACCAATTTATATGAGCAATGAAAATAACCATCGTATCGGGCGCACGTCCCAACTTCATGAAGATTGCCCCCCTGTGCCGCGCCATAGACGCAGCCAGAGAAGCGGGTAAAAACATATCCTATCGCATAGTCTACACCGGTCCTCAGGACGACACCACTTTGGATGCCTCGCTCTTTTCCGACCTCGCCATGCCTAAGCCCGACGCTTACTTGGGCATCAGCGGACGCGACCATTCGCGGGTGGCGGCTTCCATTATGCTCGCTTTCGAAGAGGAACTCAACGGACATCCCGCCCAAGTAGTGCTGGTGGTGGACGACATGACCGCCACCATGAGCTGCGCCATCGTAGCCAAGAAGCGCGGTCTGAAGGTAGCCCATGTCATTGCCGGTACGCGTTCGTTCGATATGAATATGCCGCGTGAGGTGAACCGCACAATCGTAGACGCCATTTCCGACTACCTCTTCACTGCCGGAATGGTGGCCAACCGCAACCTCAACCAAGAAGGGATGATACCGGAATACATCCACTACGTGGGCAATATACTCATCGACACCATCCGCTACAACCGCCACCGCCTGATGCAGCCGCTATGGTTCTCCACCCTCGGACTGCGCAAGGGAAACTACCTCTTGCTCACCCTGAACCGCCACGACCTGCTGGAAAAGAAAGCCGTACTCTGTTCCCTGATGCAGACGCTGGCAGCGAAGGCTGGCGACATGCCTGTCGTGGCCCCCATGCATCCCTACGTGGAACGCGCCATAAAATCACTGGGGCTTGACATGCCCCACCTGCACATCCTGCCGCCCCAGAGCTATCTGCACTTCGGCTTCCTCATCAACCAGGCCAAGGGCATCGTGACCGACTCCGGCAACATTGCCGAAGAAGCCACTTTCCTCGATGTGCCCTGCATCACGCTCAACACCTACGCCGAACACCCGGAAACGTGGCGTTTCGGAACCAATGAGCTCGTCGGGGAGAACTCCATTGCCCTCTCCGCCGCTCTCGACAAACTGCTGCATGGAGACTGGAAACACACCACCCTGCCCGACCGCTGGGACGGACGTACAGCCGAGCGCATCGTACAGACGTTGATAAACGGAGAAAAGATATAGAAAAGCTCGCGCTCTCTCTTAAGTATCCCTCTTATTCTTTAAAAAATATTTGCTTCTTGATTAACTGCAAATTGCTAACTTTGCAAATTGATTATGAAATGTATGAAACAAATATATAGCATAGCTCTGCTTCTCCTGCTTCTGTTATCCGTCTCCACCGGTGTGTCGGCGCAGATAAAAGGGGTCATAACAGACTCCCTCACCCACGAACCGCTGATGTACATCACCGTACAATATGAAGGAAAAGGCGTGGGAGGCATCTCCAATGCAGAGGGAGAATACCAGGTAGAGACTCGTAAAGGCTGGAATGAGCTGACATTCTCCGCCATAGGTTACATCACCAAAAAAGTGAAATTCGCCCCCGGCACAAAAGTACTCAACGTGGAGCTGGCTCCTGCCGACGTGATGCTCTCCGAGGTTGTTGTCAAGCCCAAGAAAGAGAAGTACTCGCGCAAGAACAACCCTGCCGTAGAGTTCATGAAGAAAGTCATCGAGAACAAGAAAGCCCTGAAGCTGGAGGAGAACGACTATTACCAGTACCAGAAGTACGAGAAGATGAAGATGTCCGTCAACGACGTCACGCCGGAGAAAATGGAGAAAGGCATCTACAAGAAATTCTCCTTCTTCAAGGATCAGGTGGAGGTATCGCCCAAAACCAACAAGATGATCCTGCCCATCTCCATTAAGGAGACCTCCTCCAAGACCATCTACCGTAAGAATCCCAAAAGCGAAAAGACCATTATCGAGGGTATGAACTCCAGCGGCATCGAAGAATTCTTCAATACAGGCGATATGCTGGGCACGATCCTCACCGACGTCTTTTCCGACGTCAACATCTACGATGACGACGTCCGCCTGCTGCAACGCCGCTTCGTCAGCCCCATCGGACGCGGAGCCATCAGCTTCTACAAGTTCTACCTCATGGACACGCTCATGGTGGACAAGCAAGAATGCGTCCACCTCACTTTCGTGCCCCAGAACTCACAGGACTTCGGCTTCACCGGACACCTGTACGTGGTGAAAGACTCCACCTACGCCGTAAAGAAAGCCATTATGAACCTGCCCAAAAAGACAGGCGTCAACTTCGTGGAGAACCTCGACATCGTGCAGCAGTTTGAGCAACTGCCCGACAGCAACTGGGTGCTCACCGACGACGACATGACCGTAGAGCTCGCCCTGATGAAAGGCATACAAGGACTGGAAGTGCAGCGCACCACCAAGTACAGCGACTATAAATTCGACGAGATAGAACCCCGTCTTTTCCGCCTGAAAGGGAACGTCATCAAGGAAGCCAACATGCTTGCCAAGAGCGACGAATACTGGGCCAAAGTGCGTCAGGTACCACTCACCAAGAAGGAAAGCTCCATGGACGTATTCATGAACCGCATCGAGCAGATACCGGGCTTCAAATACGTCATTTTCGGTGCAAAGGCGCTGATAGAGAACTTCGTGGAGACGGGAAGCAAGAAACACCCCAGCAAGTTCGACTTCGGACCCATCAACACCATGATCACCAGTAACTACGTGAACGGCACCCGCTTCCGTCTCAGCGGCATGACCACCGGCAACCTGCATCCTCACTGGAGTTTCAGCGGTTACGGGGCCTACGGCACGCGGGACAAGAAATGGTTCTACTCCGGACAGGCTGCCTACTCCTTCAACAAGCGCGAATACGTCCTTTGGGAATTCCCCAAGCACTACCTCGCCTTCCAGTACACCTACGACGTGATGTCTCCCATGGACAAGTATCTGGCAACGGACAAGGACAATATGTTCGTCGGCTGGAAATGGACCACCGTAGACCAGATGTCGTACATGCGCGACGCCACCCTCACCTACGAACTGGAGACCAACACCGGCTTCTCCGTCAAGGCCATGGCACGCCACCGCAACGACCAGCCTGCCGGCATGCTGCAATACTGGAAGAACAACGGAACCACTCCCGGCGAATGGGACGAGAAGAACACACTGGTGCACGACATCACCACCACCGAACTGGGTCTGACCCTGCGTTATGCCCCCGGTGAGACGTTTGTCAACACCAAGCAGCGCCGCGTACCCGTATCGCTGGATGCGCCCACCTTCACCCTTTCGCACACCGTCGGACTGAAAGGCGTGCTGGGCGGCGAATACAACTTCAACCTTACGGAAGCCAGCATCCGCAAGCGCTTCTGGTTCGGCTCATGGGGCAAGCTGGACGTCACAGCCCGCGCTGGCGCACAGTGGAACACCGTCCCCTTCCCGCTGCTGAACCTGCCTATGGCAAACCTTTCATACATCACCCAGAACAACGAATCGTTCAACCTCATCGACAACATGGAATTCCTGAACGACCGTTACGCCTCGCTCGCCCTCAGCTACGACATGAACGGGAAGCTCTTCAACCGCATTCCCCTCATCAAGAAGCTGAAGTGGAGAGAGATGTTCCGCATCCGCGGCATGTGGGGCACACTGACCGACAAGAACAACCCCTACAAAAGCAGCAATTCCGACCTGTTCCTCTTCCCTATGCGCGACGGCATGCCCACCAGCCATGTCATGGGCCATACGCCCTACGTCGAAGCCAGCGTGGGCATCTACAACATCTTCAAGTTGCTGCATATAGAATATGTACGCCGCCTCACCTATACCGACATTCCGGGAGTGAAGAAAGGCGGAGTACGGTTTATGATACTGATGATCTTTTAGCGATTTATGCAACCATTGGCAGAACGTCTCAGACCGAAGACATTAGACGAATACATCGGTCAGAAACACTTGGTAGGACCGGGAGCGGTGCTCCGCAAGATGATTGACGCAGGACGCATCTCCTCCTTCATCCTGTGGGGCCCTCCGGGAGTGGGCAAGACAACGCTTGCGCAGATTATAGCCAACAAGCTGGAAACGCCATTCTACACCCTCAGCGCCGTCACCAGCGGTGTGAAGGATGTGCGCGACGTGATAGACCGCGCCAAGAGCAACCGTTTCTTCTCACAGGCAAGCCCCATACTGTTCATCGACGAAATCCACCGTTTCAGCAAGTCGCAGCAAGACTCGCTGCTTGGTGCGGTGGAGCAGGGTACGGTGACACTGATAGGCGCCACCACCGAGAACCCCTCGTTCGAGGTGATCCGTCCGCTGCTGTCGCGCTGCCAGCTCTACGTGCTGAAATCGCTGGAGAAAGACGACCTGCTGGAACTCCTGCAACGTGCCGTAACGACGGATGTCCAACTGAAAGAACGGCAGATAGAGCTCAGGGAGACTACCGCCATGCTCCGTTACAGTGGCGGCGATGCCCGTAAGCTGCTCAACATCCTCGACCTCGTTGTGCAGTCCGAAGCCGGCGACCCTGTGGTCATCACCGATGAGATGGTGACCGAACGCCTCCAGCAGAATCCCCTTGCCTACGACAAAGACGGCGAAATGCACTACGACATCATCTCCGCCTTCATCAAGTCCATTCGCGGCAGCGACCCCGACGGAGCCATCTACTGGCTGGCACGCATGGTGGAAGGCGGCGAAGACCCCGCTTTCATAGCCCGTCGCCTTGTCATCTCCGCTTCCGAGGACATCGGACTGGCAAACCCCAACGCCCTGTTGCTTGCCAATGCCTGCTTCGACACCATCATGAAAGTGGGCTGGCCCGAAGGACGCATCCCACTGGCAGAGACCACCATCTACCTCGCCACCAGCCCCAAAAGCAACTCCGCCTACATGGCAATCAACGATGCCCTCTCCCTGGTGCGGCAGACAGGCAACCTGCCCGTCCCCCTGCACCTGCGCAACGCCCCCACCCAACTGATGAAACAGCTTGGCTACGGCGACAACTATAAATATGCCCACGACTATCCCGGCAACTTTGTCCGCCAGCAGTTCCTGCCCGACGACCTGAAAGACCACCGCATCTGGCAACCGCAGGACAATCCCGCCGAACAAAAGCACAAAGAAAGGATGCAAGCCCTATGGGGAAAGAAAGGGAATGATTAGGGACAGGAGGCACTTAGCATAAGATTAAACTGTAAGTATTAACACCAAATCACCGATAATCATGAAAATAGTAGTTCTCGACGGTTATGCCGCCAATCCCGGAGATCTTTCCTGGGACGAATTGAAAAGTTTGGGAGAGTGCATTGTTTACGACCGCACTGCACCTTCGGAAGTTCCGGAACGCGCTGCCGGAGCGGATATTCTGCTGACGAATAAAGTTGTGCTCAACGCAGATACCATAGCTGCGCTGCCCCATCTGAAATACATCGGCGTCCTTGCCACCGGATACAACGTTGTCGATATTGCCGCTGCCAAAGAACGGGGCATTGTCGTCACCAACATCCCGGCATACAGCACCCCCTCCGTAGCCCAGATGGTCTTTGCGCACATCCTCAACATAGCCCAGCAAGTGCAGCACTACACCGACGAAGTGCGCAAGGGCCGTTGGAGCAGCAATCCCGACTTCTGCTTCTGGGACACTCCGCTCATTGAACTGCGCGGCAAGAAGATCGGTATCATCGGCTTGGGACAAACCGGCTACAACACCGCCCGCATTGCCATCGGTTTCGGCATGGAAGTGCATGCCTACACTTCCAAATCCACCTTCCAGCTTCCCCCCGAAATCAGAAAGACGGAGCTCGACGAACTCTTTGCCAACTGCGACATCATCAGTCTGCACTGTCCCCTCACCGACTCCACCCGCGAACTGGTTAATGCCGCCCGCCTGAAGCAGATGAAGCCCAACGCCATCCTCATCAACACCGGACGAGGCCCGCTCATCAACGAACAAGACCTTGCCGACGCCCTGAACAACGGCACTATCCTTGCCGCCGGACTGGATGTGCTCTCACAAGAGCCGCCCCGCCCCGACAACCCGCTGCTCACCGCCAAGAACTGCTACATCACCCCACACATCGCATGGGCAAGCGCCGCAGCACGCGAACGCCTCATGCAGATCATGCTGGACAATGTGAAAGCGTTTCTGGACGGGAAAGTGATTAATGCAGTGACAAAGTAAAAACTAATCACTAAACCCTAATCACTAATCCCTAACCACTAATCGCTAACCCCTAAAATCTCGTTTATGGGAAAATCCGCAGTCAAAGGACTCTTGCGTTGGATGCCGGTAGGTGCCACGTGGATGCTGGCTGCCGTTACCATTGCAGCATCCCGTTCCGGACATTATCATCCGGACAACTCTGTGGTGATGCCCCTGCTGGGACTTGCCGTACCGATATTACTGGTGTCCTGCCTGATAACAGCCCTTTGCTGGGCACTGGCACGCAAGAAGTGGGCTATCGTTCCTTTGGCAGCCTTCTTCTTCAACTGGGAATATCTGACGGCAGTCGTCCGGTTCGGTTCCACCGACGATGATGTGCCTGCCACTGCTCCGGCGCCGAACCGGGAAGGCAAGTCCGGCGGCTGCCTCACCGTAGCCACCTACAACGTACATCATTTCGGCAACGAAATCACCGGATACTCCTGCAAGGAAATAGCCCGTTACATGCAGCAGCGTCATGTCGATGTGCTTTGCTTCCAAGAGTTCGGCGACAATCCCCACTTCACGACAGACAGTCTGCGCCGCGCCCTTTCGCACTGGCCCTACGCCCTTATTCCTGCGGACGACTCCATTCGCGGCATTCTCCCCGTTGCCGTATTCAGCCGTTACCCGCTTGCGGGAGGACGTTTCATCACCTACCCACGAAGCTCCAATTGCAGCATGGCGTGCGACATTGTTCTGGGTGCAGACACCCTCCGCCTGCTGAACAATCACTTGCAGACCACCAGCGTCAGTCAGAACCGCAGGAAGTGGGAACGCGAACTCGCCGCCAACGACACCCGCCGCGAAGCGCAAGCCGTACAGGATGCTGCGGAAACCCTGCACGAGAACTTCGTGAAGCGTGCCGCCCAAACCGACAGCATCGTCCGCCTTGTCATCGCCAGTCCGCACCCCGTACTGGTGTGCGGAGACTTCAACTCCCTACCCTCGTCCTACACCTACCGCCAACTGTCCGGAATCCTCCAAGACGGTTTTAAGACAGGCGGACATGGATATATGTACACCTACCGCTACGCCAAGCGCATGCTGCGCATCGACTATGCTTTCCATTCGTCCAAGCTGGACTGCACCGACTATTACTCTCCCGATCTGGATCTGTGCAGCGACCACAATCCGGTGATATTTACGGTGAAATACTAAAGCGCAAAAGGATATACAAAAGAGAAAGAGTATATTAAAAAAGGCTATCCCGGTTTCCCGGAATAGCCTTTACTAAAATATAGAAAAACAAAAAAAATGGCTTTAGAAAGTCAAGCGGATGCCCACTTGTGCATGCCAGCGTGAAGAGATGTCACTCTTGTTGATTTTGGCATTATTAAATGCGTAACCCGGGTTTCTGTTACCATTTTCATCCGTACTCAGGCTTACCACTGTCAGCGGTGACAAGTTGTAGGCAGAGCTGTAGCTTGCGCCCCACTTCTTGTTCAGCATGTTGGCAAAGTTGATGATGTCGAATGTAAATTCCAGTTTGCCCAGTCCTTGAGCGTTGTAGATGGTTTGCGCCAAGTGCAGGTCTATCTCATGTTCCCAGTTGCTCAGGTTGGAGTTGCGTTCGGCATACTGTCCGCGGTGGTTCTTGGCATAGTCGTCGTTGTTCACCCATTCGGTGAAGGCTTTACGGCTGTCTGCTGCGCTCATAATCAGTTTGCCATTTTTATCCTTATTATCCACGAAGTTCATGTTGTCCAGTTCGGCTTCGGTAGGGATGTAAAGCAATGAGTTACCTTTCTGGCCGTCACCGTTGAAGTCGCTGACTTCGTTCATCGTCAGGCTGTAACGGCTACCGGAGAAACCGTTGTAGATAACGGAAATGGTGGTGCTTGTCCAGCCGTTCAGATACTTCGGAGTGGTGTAAGAGAGCTGTGCCATGAGGCGGTGAGGAACATCGAACTTGGAGAAGCCGAGTTCGTTTTCGGAGTTGGTGTCGCGGGAGTAGTTATACTTCCAGTTGGAGTAAGCCACCGAGCTTGTACCGTCATTCACAGACTTGGAACGTCCGAAGGTATAAGATGCCGACATGTCCAGACCGAAGTCGAAGCTCTTCGCCAATGAAGCGGAGAAAGCGTAGGTATAGCCCTTGTTCGTATTTCTCAGGTTCACGATGGAGTAGTAATTGCTCTTGGTCTTGGAGTAGAAAGGAGCGGCAGATGCTTCCACACCGGGGATGGCATATACCTTCTCGCCGTTGTTGTTCAGTGCGAGATTCTCAAAGAACACGTTGTTCATGGTCTTGGAGTAGATACCCTCCAGAGTCAGTTTCACGTCACCCGGCAGGCGTTGTTCCAGTGCGAGGTTGGCACGCAACACTTGCGGATACTTGAAGCCTTTGTCTACGGTAACGATGTCCGGTCTCAAAGCTCCGGTTTCCACCGATGTGGCTGCACCCATAGGATCTTTGGCATATTGTGCCAGTGAAGGGGCCGTATTGGTGTGGTTGTTGCCTTGTTTGGGTTCGATGGTAGTACCCATGGACTCCATACCCGTATTGTTGTAGGCATTGGACAGCCATACAAAAGGCACACGTCCGGTGAAGATGCCCACACCGCCGCGGATCAGTGTCTTGTGAGAGTCGTCCGTATACCAGCGGAAGCCTACGCGCGGAGAAACCAGCACTTTGGCGCCCGGCATTTCGCCTACGCGCGATGTGATGTCGTTGTCGGCAGCGAATGTATTGAAGGCTTCGTTCGTTGTGGGGTCGTTGAAGAGCAAGGGGATGTCAAAGCGGATACCGTAGGTCAACTCAAGGTTGGTGTTGATGTTCCACTTGTCCTGTGCATAGAAGCCGAACTGTCCCGACTTCATGATGGGGGCGTAGCGGAGGTCACCGCCTGTCAGTTCGGGGTTGGTGTACTTATACGTATATTTATAGGGTGCATCGTTCAGGAAGTTGTCCAAAGAGTTGAAGTACCATGAACCGTTTACGGCCTGAATGAAGAGGTTGCTCATGCGGTAGATTTCGTTGTGCGTACCGAAGGTCATCGTATGGCTTCCCAAATACCATGATAGGTTGTCCTCGAAAGTATAGATGTCCTGATCCAGTTTGTTGGCTCCGGAGGAGAATTCCGTACCGATGTTGGCGGTGATGTTGGTTTTGCCGTCGTTTCCTTTCACGTTTTCAATCTGTACGGTGGGTCCCTGATAGGCCACTTCGCGGTTGTCGCGAACGAAGCTGGCCGAGGCGCGGAACTCGTTGTAGAGGTTCTGTCCGAGGCGTGAGTTCAGTTCGGCAACGATGGAGTTGGTCTTGTTGTTCATGCGGTAGCCGCTGTTGTTGAACACGTAGGAGTATGCTCCGGGAGAGTAGTTGTCATCGAAGGAGTTGTTGTGCTGGTAGCGCAGTGCCAGTTTGTGGTCCTGATTGATGTTCCAGTCCACACGTGCCAGCAAGCCGAAGGACTTGCGGTCTACGTCGCGCTGTGAGTAACCCTCGTCGATGCCTGTATATTCCTTGTATTTATCGGCAATCTGCTTGGCTGTGGCCGAAGTGAGGTAGGAGTTGATGTATCCCGGATAGATGCTGGCGGGATAAGACTCTTTCTGTGCTTCGGCGCTTACGAAGTAGAACAGTTTGTCCTTCACGATTGCTCCGCCCAGTGTGCCGCCGAAGGTGCGTGTGAACTGCTGTCCGAGTTCGCTCTTGGCATAGTCGCGTACGGCGCTGTACTTGCCATACATGAACTGGTTGTTGAAGTAGGTGTAGGCCGATCCTTTGGTGGTGTTCGTACCCTGCTTGGTGATGGCGTTGATGCCGCCGCCTGTGAATCCGCTTTGGCGAACGTCGAAGGGTGCTACTACTACCTGTATTTCCTGAATGGCATCCATTGAGATGGGGTTGGCTCCGGTCTGTCCTCCGTTGGTTCCTGAAGAGGCAAGGCCGAATACGTCGTTACTCACCGTACCGTCTATCTGGAAGCTGTTGTAGCGGTTGTTGGAGCCTGCAAACGTCATACCGCCGATTTTGGAAGGCATGGCAAAGGGCATGTTCTTCACGATGTCGTAGACGTTGCGGTCTACGGTGGGTGTGTTCTCAATCTTTCCCAGGGAGAAGTTCTGTCCGGCTCCGGCAGCGGCTTTGGCTTCTGCCACCACCACTACTTCGTCCAGCAGTTCCGAGCTGGGAGTCAGTTTCACGTTCTGTGTATAAGTGTTACCCAGTTCCAGCATGATGCCCGTAAAGGCGGCACTTTGATAGCCCACGTAGGACACTGTAAGTTTGTACGGGCCGCCGGTACGCATACCTTGCATCGTATAGCGTCCGTCCACGTTGGTGACAGCGCCATACTGTGTGCCCGAAGGTTCATGAACAGCTATAACCGTCGCTCCGATTACAGTTTCATTCTGTTCGTCGGTCACCTTGCCGCTAATGGCCGAGGTGGTGACCTGTGCATTTACGCCCATAGCCGCCAAGACCAGCATCAGCGTAAAAATAACTCTCATTCTTTTTAACATAATTGTTTCTAATTGGTTTTTGAAAAATGTTATATTTCTTAAAACACTTGCAAAGGTACGCAAAAATATATGTAAAAGCATTACAATTCTGCTACATTTTTTAAGAAATTATTCTGAAGCAGAAAGATGTATTATATAATAAGGTGTAACGGAAAAGCAGCGGAAGAGAAGTGCACCGTATGTAAGAGCAGAAGCAGAAGTTCACTGTATGCAAGGCATGAGGGAAGAGCAGAAAGAGAAGTGCACCGTATGCAAGGCATGACGGAAAAGCGGAAGCAGAAGTTCGCTGCAATGAAAAAAAATTAAATACCTTTGCCGCCTTTATTCTAAAAACAATTTATTATGATGGAAACTAAAAAAAAGAAGGCTGGGCATATCTGAAGCATGTCAGAAAAGCCATGGAGTGTATCAAAACCGTAACCGACGGGAAGTATGAGGTGAGCGACGAAGCCTATCACACACTGAAGCGTATAGTGAAAAACTGCGAGAAGCTGATTAAGGCCTACGAAAAAAAGCTGGAACAGAGGGAAAAAGAGCGGGAAAAGTCCCTGAATCGTTAACAAAGCACAAATAACGGCCAAAACGATGTTTATACATATTTACAAAGGCAAAGTGTTGCAGCACACCGCAATAGGTGTCGTAAAGTGTATAAACAGGACAAAGCATCTATCTTATTTTCAGTACATTTGCGGTAATAAACATTGAACGGACATATTCTCTCCCTCCGCCATAAATTGCAAGCGGCGGGAGCAGAAGTCTGCTTCAATAAGTATTCATTTTATAAAAACAAGACATGGCAATTACATGTACGGAAGGAGAAGTGAAAATCTCCGAGTTCGGCTCAGTCCGAAGCAAACAATCACAGACCATCAGTCTGCAAGAGTATGTAAACAAAGTGCGTAGCAACACATTCAAGGCGCAGGTGGAGGAATACCGCCGCCTTGCCGCCCTGCCGGGGCATGAAGCCGAAGCGCAAAGGGTGAAGGACGGGATGCCCTGCATCGTACCCGCCGGAGTGTGCAGCGGCGGACACGCAGTGAAGAACCTCGTCAAGCACAGCGGACTGCTCCAGATAGACATGGACCACACCCTGCTGCGCACCACCGAAGTGTGCCGGCTGCTCTGCGAACTGCCCTACGTGACAGTGGTGCACAAGAGTTTCTCGCAGAACGGCGTACGGGCGTTTGTACGCGTGGCAGCCGAAGATGTGATGCGGAACTATGAGCAACTTTATGCCGCCGTAGGCGAAGCCGTCAGCCGGCATGCCGCACACAACTACGACTCCAAATGCAAGATCCTGACACAGCCCAGTTTCTATTCGTGGGACGCAAATGCGTATTACAACCCTGATGCAGAGACTTTCAGGATGCAGTGGGGAGAAGAGACGGCTCCTGAAACGGGAACAATTTCAGAAACAGCAGCAGATGCAGGAGGAGCTGTTTCAAGAGGAATAATCTCAGAAGTGACAGACTCAGGAAAAGCTGTTTCAGGAGGAGCAATCTCAGAAGTGACAGACTCAAAAAGAACAGACTCAGGAGTGACAAACTCAGAAAAATCAGTCTCAGAAAAATCAGTTTCAGGAATAGCAGCATCAGGAACAGCAGTTTCAGGAACAGCAGTTTCAGGA
>ENA-UAEA01000380-UAEA01000380.1-human-gut-metagenome-genome-assembly--contig:-NODE-380-length-14472-cov-6.305195_pt1 | contig 14472 bp, 8 predicted proteins | sample MGYA00244276_ERZ654272 | MGnify/ENA primary metagenome ERZ654272 (study PRJEB26926, sample SAMN06165034) | human gut metagenome | biome: ENVO:00009003; feature: ENVO:2100002; material: ENVO:00002003... | reverse complement strand
GGAAAACGGGTGTAGAAAAGCTCTTTTTTTCCTGCTTTTCAGCAGGTCCCTTGTTTTTCGCCTACAAAAGTAATACTTTCTTTTTAAAGAAAAGCTCTATTAGAGAAATTTTTCTCTAATAGGAAATCTTTTATAAAACCATAACAATATCTGCTAACTGAATGTTGCAAATTGAGTGAAATTCGTTTACTTTGCAGCAGATTTTAATGTGCTAATGTGCTGATATGCCAATGTGCTAATTGCCATGCGGCATTACGTACACCACATTTGCACATTAGCATATTTGCACATTAGCACATTTATAGTTATGAAGGTTATCAACTTTGCCGAGACAAATTCTGTCTTGAACCAATACGTGGCGGAAATTCGTGATGTAGCAGTCCAGGGCGACCGTATGCGTTTCCGCCGTAATATTGAACGCATTGGAGAGATAATGGCGTATGAAATGAGTAAGGAACTGACGTATTCTGTCAAGCAGGTACAGACTCCCTTGGGGGTGGCGTCGGTCAGCACACCCGATGACGAGGTGGTGATTGCCACTGTTTTCCGTGCCGGATTGCCTTTGCATACTGGATTCTTGAATATGTTCGACCATGCCGGGAACGCTTTTGTTTCCGCTTACCGTTATTATAAGGATAAGGAATGCCGTACGGTGGATGTACACATCGAATACATCGCTACTCCGGATTTGTCCAAGAAGACATTATTGATTGTAGACCCGATGCTTGCCACGGGAGAAAGTATGGAATTGGCCTGGAAGGCCTTCGTCACCAAGGGGATGCCGGCCAAGTTGCAGATAGCTTGTGTCATAGCCAGCCAGCAGGGCGTAGAGCATCTGGAAAAGCTGTTCCCTGGAGATGAAGTGACCTTGTGGTGTGCAGCAATCGACCCGGAGATGAACGAGCATTCCTATATCGTTCCCGGGCTGGGAGATGCCGGAGATTTGGCGTTCGGTGACAAGATATAAGGTTCATATATCTTTTCCATCAGCCTTTTCCCAAGTGCGGGCCTATAATGACCCGGTTCATAATAATTGTGGATGTCTTCCGTGTATTCGTTGATACCGGTGAAATCAAACACATTCCGTTTTCCGAAGAAGCGCTTTAGCGTCTTTACGTCGGCAGGGTTTATGTTGACCTGCAGGTAGTCGGGACTGATAATGATTTTCACATCGGTATCATGCTTCCGGCAAATCCACTTTATTTCCTGCAACAAGCTGATTTGCTTTTCCCTGAGCACTTGGGGGGCTTCCCGGTATTTCCCGTCTCTATAATTCTTCATTTTCTCTTTGGTGAATTCTCCTTTCCGGTTTTCCCAGTACTTATCTCCCTCTTCCTTTATCATTTTCTCTCTGGGATTCAGCACATCATTGGTTACCGGGTTTCGGGTGGAGCCATAGGGGTTTATAATCCCTTTCATGTAAGGGCGATAGGTATGGAACAGCTTGTAGTCCAGATAGGGGAAGAGAAAGTTCGGGTAGAAGAAGGCTTGGCAGAATTCCTTCTGAAACTTGAAGTTGCTTATTCCCGATATGGCGGGCGGCAGAATGTTGGAATGTCCGGTCAGGCAGCGGTCGTTGTGCAATGATTCCTTGTCGATAATCAGCAGCAGGTTCTTGATTGTTGCACCTGCCTTGTCCAGTGCCCTCAGCTTCAGGCAGACGGCGGCGAGGCTTTCGGCATTTCCGAATAGCCGTACGGCCCTTCCGCCGTGGAGGTATTTCTCCCATTCATGGCATTGATAAGCCATAGTGCAGGAGTTTCCCATGATATAGGAGTCGATGGGGATGGTATCCCGGTTGTTCAGATACATCTGCCACCCCACGTACCCTTCGTTTAGTACAACCGGGGTTTGGTCGTATCGTTCATAGTTCTTCAGGACCATGAAAGGGTCGTCCAGGAAATAGACTGCCAGTAGGGCTATAAAAGGGATAAAAAGGATAAAGAGCTTTTTCATGAAACGTATGGCTGCGTTCCGTTCGCTGTTTTTCTTCATCATGTGTCTTTATTGTCAAAATTGTAAATATATGAAGCTGTCCGAGTTGAACTGTCCCAGTGTGAAAAGTATTATGGCGAGCAGATAATAGATACTCCATCTTACGGCTGTCGGCTGTCGTCCGAGGGCTTCCAGCAAATCATGCTTGGACATGAAATATTCGTAAACCAATATCAGTACGAGTGCGCTTCCTGCCACAATGCTGTTGTGGTCCGGCATTCCGATGTTCATTTCCTTCCAACTGTAATGTACGCCGAAGGAGAGGTGGCTGATGTAGTGGAACGCTTCGGCCATGGAACTTGCCCGGAAGAATATCAGAGATACAGCAAAAAGTAGGTAGGTCCTTACGACGGATAATGTGGCATATAAGCGGCTTCCCAATTGGGCTTTCAGTCTGCGGTGAAATGCTGTGGTCTTCATCTCGTAGAAAATGATGACACCTTGAATTAGTCCGTAGACAGCGAAGTTCCATCCGGCACCATGCCAGATACCCAGTCCCGTAAAGGTCAGCGCCAGACTTAGAAATACGCCCCATTGTCCCCATCCACGCAGGCTCGAGGACAACGGGAGGTACAGATAGTCGCGTACCCAGAATGAAAGCGACATGTGCCATCGGCGCCAGAAGTCGGCAGTGGTCTGTGCAATGAACGGCCGGTTGAAGTTTGGGCTGAGCTTGAATCCCAGCATGCGCGCTCCTCCCAATGCGATGTCGGTATATCCGGAGAAGTCGGCATACAGCTCTATCGGATATAGGAGGCATGCCATCAGCAATTGCACGCCCGAGGCTGTGTATACCGACCCGAAGACACCGTCTATGTATGGGGCGATGGAGTCAGCCAGTATCAGTTTCTTTATTAGTCCCACGACAATCAATCTCATTCCGTAGACCATGGATGTATAGTCCGTAGCTTTGCAGGACTTCAGTTGGGGGAGCATGTCACTTGCTCTTTCTATGGGACCGGAAAGGAACTTCATGAAGAAGAGCATGTATATCATGAAGTCGGGCAGGCTCTTTTCCGGTTCTTCTTGCCAGTAGATTTCTGTCAGGTACGAAATGGCCTGGAAAGTATAGAAAGAGATTCCCAGTGGAAAGAGAATGTGGCAGTCTGTAAGCCGGTCGGCATACCGGAATGCCAACCAGCTTACAACCAGAAAACACACACCTGAAAAATAAATTCCCTTCATGCCGCTTTCCCGCTTGGCCTGTCCTATCCATTTGCCAAGGTAGAAGGTGGTAAGCGTGAGGATGAGGGCCGTTATCAGAAAAGCGAGGTGGTAGAAGCCTATGAAGAGGCAGCTGGCTGTCAGTAAGGTCGCTTTTCTGAATCGTGAAGGAAGCGTATGGTATAGAATGAAAGTACACGCAAACAGTACGACGAAGTTCAGGGATATGAATGACATTTCTTAGTTGGTTTTGGTTAAAATGGCATGGCAGATGTCTCCCACGTTTTTGAGTTTTACAATATCTCTGAAGGTGAAGCGTACATTGAATTTCTTCTCTATCTTGTTTATCAGTTGCATGTTGGTCAGTGAATCCCATCCTTCTACATCCTGGGCGGTGGTTTCATTGTCAAGTACGATGTTCTCTCTTTTCAGTACCTCCCGAAAGATGAGGCTCATTTCATTCAAAATAGTCTGTGTATCCATTGTCAAGTTTAAATTAGTTCTTGTATTTTCTTTCTGTCTGTTTTGCTACTGGTGTTCAGCGGAAACTGTTCCAGACAATGCATATGCTTGGGAATCATGTAGTAGGGAAGCCTGCTACACAGATATTCCTCTATCTGCTGTTTGTCGAGCTGTTTCTTCTCTACGACGAGATGCAGTTCGCACTGGTTGTCGTTGTCGTATTTGGGAATGACGACTATACGGCATTCACCGTTGAAAAAGTTTTTTGCCACATGTTCAATCTCGCTCAGCTCAATGCGAAACCCTTGTATCTTTATCTGTGAGTCTTTTCGTCCGTAATAAATGATGTCGCCGTCGGCGTCCATTTGGCAGAGGTCTCCTGTTTTGTAGTATACTTTTCCATTGGCGGTCTCTACGAGGCATTCTCCGTTTTTTTCGGGAGCATTCCAGTAGCCGCCCATCACTTGATTGCCGCTAATCCATAGTTCACCGGTTTCTCCGGTAGGCAGCGGGCGGCCGTCTGCATCCATAATCAGGGCATCGATGCCTTCGAAAGGCTTTCCGATGGCGACCATGCCGTTGTGATGCTTGCAGGAGGTGACGGGTATCCGATAGGCAGTGCAGTAGATGGTTCCCTCTGTCGGTCCGTATAGGTTTATGAAAGAGGCATTGGGGACGCATTTTCTGAAAGCACCCAACAGCTCCGCGTCAGATGCCTCGGCAGTAACCACCAGATATCTCAGTGCGGGAAGGTGTATCTCCGGAAAATAGGGACGTAGCAGCTGGAGCAGTGAAGGGGCTACGGCAGCGAAGGTCAGGTCGTATTTTTCCAGAGTTTCAATTACGTTGATGTATTTCACGCCTTCCGGAGAAACGGTGTATATGCAAGCACCCAGCGTCAGCGGATACAGAAAGGATACGATGGAAACGTCGAAAGTGAGTTCGAACATCTGCAGCATCCGGTCGTTCCCGTCCAGTTGCCAGCCGAGGCGGTGATAGGCGGTATAGAAAGCATTCAGGTTGCGGCGGGAGATGGGCACTCCTTTGGGTTCGCCCGTGCTTCCGGAAGTGAAGATAATGTAGGCATTTTCCTCTTCTGCCGTATGGAGGATGTCTTCTGCGGCATGGAACGTGGTGGAGTTCTCTGCCTGCTCTATTTCGGAGGTGCATATCAGTTCCAGATTCCGGGTGTCGAGGTTCAAGACATGGATATTCTCGGTATGCAGCACGAGGCGGATGCCTGCTAAGCCGGCAATTCTGTCATTCCTATGTTTGGGGTAGGAAGGATGGAGGATGACGTATGCCTTTCCGCAAATCAGTGCAGATAGTATGGATGCGTATGTTTCCAGTCTGTTTTCTGCGACGATGCCGATAATTTTGTCTTCTCTGTCCTTGAATAGGGAGGATATTTTCTGTACGCAAGTTGCCAGCTCTCCATAAGTGCAGGCAGTGTCTTCGATGACGAATGCCGGCCGGTCGGCATATTTGCCGAAGGCTTTCACGATGTCGCCAATCAAGTCATTTGAATGTTTTTTCATTTACTCCGTTATGTTATAGTTCAGTTTTTGCGGAAGCGATGTTTATCCGTCGTTCATTAAAGACAGTGGTTTCCTGCAATCTCCCTATCGGGCAATCCTTAAGATTTCTAAAAAGGAAGGATATAGTTCGGAATAAAAGAAACTGAGAGGCAAATACATACTCACCACGGAATTACACGGATTAACATAACTAAAAGTTCTTTATTATCAGAACTCCAAAGATAATCTGTGTTAATCCGTGTAATTCCGTGGTGAGTTATAGTACACTCTCCGGGCAGAATGGGTTTGCAAACAAAGTCCTTATTTTGCCCAGAACAGTTTGTGGTAGTAAGTGTCTTCGGCTGACACCTCTTTATAGTAGGGATTGTAGTTGACTTCCGTATTCGGGTATCTCCAGCGGTTCGGCACATTTGTGATGGTACCGGCCACTTCGGGGAAGACCAGGCCGGACGGATAACCGGTACGTCGGATGTCACTCCATGCCTCGCGACTGGCCAGGAAACCGAAATGCAGCCACTTTTGGGTAATGATAGCATCCAGCTTGTCTGCATATTCCGTGCTGTTCCATTTGGCAGCAGCGAAAGAGGCTGTTTCTTCGGCAGTGGGGGCATCATACCGGCGTGCGTTTTCACCCGTACTTACCGAATCGTAATAGTAGTAAAGCGTGATGGACTGGCCGACAGCCTTTTTGAACTCTTCTTCCGCTTTCGCTTCATTCTTTGCCACTCCATACCCCATTTCATAGGCTTCCGCTTTCAGGAAATGGATTTCGGGTGAGGCCATTATCAGCATGTCGAATTTATCGTTTTCCCAAAAGAAACCTTTCTGCGTGATTTGTGAGAAACCGGTGTTGCTGGTATTGACTTCGTCTTGTGCCTGCGAGTTGTAATATTCCGTCAGCTCATCCGCCACGGTGAGGTCTGTGCCCAGATAACGGTGCTCGTCCAATTGACCGGTGTTTTGGTTGGTAATCTTCACGGGATTGAAGTTGAGCAGGATGCGCGGGTCGTCTTCTCCTTTCACATAAACGCCGCTCAGTGGGTCATTGCTGGTCATATCATAGTTGCCATGGCCCAGCATGCGGTCGATGATGGCGCCCGAAGCGAGTCGGTTGGTTACCCAGTCACCCAGTCCGTGGCCTGCGGTGAAGTTCAGTTGCCCAGACTTCTGGTTGACAATGAGAATGTTGTTTTCTTGTTCCTCTATCAACGGATAGGCCGACGGATTTTCCAGGATTTCCTTGATGGCGGTACGGCCTTCCGCCTGCAAGTCTCCCTGCGCGGCTACGCGCAGGGCAAGGCGTAGGCGCAAGGAGTTTGCATAACGTTCCCATTTGTCCATGTCCCCGTTGTTGATAAAGTCTTGTGTATTGAAGTTCCTCGGTGTGGGGATGGAGCGGAACCGCGGAGCAATTTCTTTGAGCTCGTCAAGAATGGTTTTATATATATTCTCGGCCTTGTCATAGTGAGCATACGATTTACCTACATCGTTGGTAAGCGGCAGCGTGCAAGCTTCCGAGAAAGGCATATCCCCGAAAACGTCCACTGTGGCGGCAAAGAAATCGTACAACTGTACTTTGGCGGCAAGATAGAATGCCTCGTCCTGGGCTTGTTCTGCCGCGCTTTCTTCCTCGTAGAGAGATTCCAGCTTACGGAACTGGGCCAGTGCCGAATACACATTGTCCCACTGTCCGTCAATAGCGGGTATATAGCCGGGGGTATACATATCCGTAGTGTTGGAGTAGCCGAAGGTTTGTGCATACTTGCCCGTAAACTGTGAATCGAATCCGAAGAACCGGTTGTATTCGTAAACATCATAGTCCTTTACTTTTTGGAAGACTCCTACCATCAGATTACTGATGGTGACTTGGGTTACTTTGGAGGGGTCTTCGTATTTGCTGTCGAAGTCATAATCCGTACAGCCTGATGTTGTCAAGAGGAATGCTCCCAATGAAACAAGAGATAATATCTTTGTCTTTTTCATACTCTTTGTTGTTTTTTGGATGGTTGTTTTGTCAGAAACTTGCACGAAGTGAAACACCGAAACTGCGGGTAGCTGTGGTAGAACTTCCCACGGTAGCCTGGTTGGCCCAGGATGTTCCGACGGACGACTCCGCATCGTAGTTTTTCAGTGCTTTGTAGAAGTAGAAGAGATTACGTCCGAAGACCGACATACTCAGCCGGCCCAGTCCCAGTTTGGAGATCATCTTTTCGGGAAATTGGTAGCCGATGGTCAATTCACGCAGTTTGACATAAGAATTGTCGAATACCGAATGGCGGTATGTCAGCTGTTCGGCCTCCGTTCCCCAATTATAGGTGGTGTTGTAGTAATAGCCTGCCGGAATGATACGTGTGTTTCTTTCGCCAGTGGAGGCCACTACACCCGGAAGAATGATGCCGTCGTGGTAGATTATCTCTCCGTTGGGGCCGGCACCCGTGGAAGGGTCTACTTGTACCGGAATTCCGCTGGAATTGTTGTCGCCCGGATAGTAATAGGATAGTCCGCCGTGTTCCGTATCACGGTACTTTAGGGATTCGGGTGTCAGACCCACTGCGGTGGCATATTGGTTCATTTCGTTGATGACATCTCCTCCGATGCGGAAGTCGATACTGAAATCGAGGAATACATTCTTGTAGGAGAAAGAGTTGAATAGACCTCCTACGCCTGCTGGATTGATGTTGCCGACTTTCTGCAATTCGGTTTGGTTGAGGTAAAGACCTTTATCGGAAACGAGGTACTCACCGTTTTCGTTCACCTGGGGAACCTGCGCATAGATGTCACCCATTGGCTGGCCTTCCACAGCTTGTATTTTTATTCCACTGCCTCCGGAGTTGAGTATTTCCAGATAGGGCACTCCATCGGCCAGTTTCACCACTTTGTTCTTATATACACCATAGTTGGCTGTCAGGTCCCAGCGGAAATCTCTGGTCAGTATGGGAGTGGCACTGATTGATATATCCCAGCCGTGGTTGGCTACCTCGCCCACATTCATCAACACATTCTTTACGCCTGATGTGGAAGGTTGCGGCGTGGAGAGTATCTGGTCCTTTACACGGTTGTTGTAGTAGGATATATCTATACCCAACCGGTTGTTTAAAAACTTGCTTTCCAGACCTATCTCGTATTCGTACTTCTTTTCCGGACGGATATCTGCATTCCCCCATGAAGAGGGAATGGTGTTCCAGGTGAATCCGTTGTCTGAACCTTGCTCGTAGACGATATTGGCGGTATAGGTTTCAGGAGCATTTCCTACGATACCGTATGAGAGGCGCAGTTTTCCATAGTTCCACCATGACGGCATGTGGAAGGCTTGGGTGAAGAGGAAACTCAGATTAGCGGAAGGATAGAAAAAGCTCTGGTCTTTTAGGGTAGACGAGCGTTCCTGGCGTCCGGTCAGTTCAAGGAATAGATAGTTGTCCCATCCCAGGCTCAGTGTACCCATATAGCCGGTTTTCAGTAGTTCCATACGTTGCAGGGTACTGCTTGGCGTGTAGCGGCTGGCATTGAGGTCGAACCAGTTTTCCGTGACAAGCCCGCCATTGGTGGAGACCCTCATATTGTTCATATTTTCGTAGCGTCCGGTCCAGCCTACGGTGGCGGCAATGTCGAAGCGGTTGATATTATAGTTGAAGTTCAACATAACATCTCCATAGACAATGTCGTAACGGCGGTTGATGGACTGGAAGCTACCGTTGGGGTCGTATAGGGAATTGGGTTGTTCGCTTTCATATTTCAGTGTTTGCTTCACATCTGTGATATCAGTTGAAACCTGGGCGCGCAGACTCAGCCAGTTGGTTATCTGCCAGGTGGGGCGAATCATACCGATGAGCCGATTCTCTGTCTCGTCGCTATGGTGATGGTACATATTCCACAGCATGTTGTTCACTCCGGTGGCGTAACTGGGGTCGTAGGCCCATGATTCCTCAGGAGTCAGCGTGGCGTTTCCTCCGACAAAGGTATTACGGTATCCCAGACTGGTGACGTAGCTTTGTTTCAGATAGGGAATGTCCAGGAAGGTGGAGAACATGTTGCCGAAACCGCTGTATAGGTTGAGCGAGGTTTGCGGACGGTCTTCTACATTCTGTACGATGTAGTTAAGGGAGTATTCCAGTTTCAGCGGTTTCGCCAGTTGATACGAACCGGTCAGCTTGAAGTTGTGTTTGGTGAAGCTTCCGGTCAAGGCATTGGGAATCTCGTCCATGAATGTGTAGGAGAAGCGGTTGCTGGTGGTTTCCGTCCCTTGTGAGATGGCGAGATTGTAAGTCTGGGTCCAGCCGGTGCGAAACAACTCTTTCCACGGGTTGTCGGTCAGTGCCTGGTAGGGGCGCATCTTCCCGTCCCAGTAAAGTACCTCGCTACCGTCGTATTTCGGGCCGAAGGACAAGGTGGTGGAACGGAGGCTTTTGTAGCTTTGTCCGTTTAGGGTTCTCTGATAGAAGCCTCCCGTCTGTTTCTCATAATCGCTGTATGCGGTGTTGTAGGTTCCCGGCCCGTATACGGTCTGTACTTTTGGCAGATAAGCCGGTAAGTTTGCCATGACTTGGGCATTGAAGTCCACCGTCAGCTTGCCACTTTTGGCGCGTTTGCTGGTGATGACTACCGCACCGTTTGCAGCCTCCGAGCCGTAGAGAGCTGTGGCGGAAGCTCCTTTCAGAATACTGAGGCTCTCGATGTCCTCTGGGTTGATGTCTACCAGACCATTGGAACGGATTTGTCCGTCGTTGCCAAATTCAGCGAAGTCCGTGCTTTTGCCCGTGCCGCCGTTGCGGATGGGTACCCCGTCCAGAATGATGAGTGGCTGGTTATTTCCAGTGATAGAGGTCAGGCCGCGTACGTTGATGGAGACAGCTCCGGCAGAACCGCCCTGTGTTTGTGTAATGCGGACTCCCGGTGCTTTACCGTACATGGCAGAGGCAAAATTGGGTGCTCCTGCCTTTACCAATTCGTCTGCACTGATGGTACTGATGGCATAACCGACACGTTTCGTATCTTTTTTGATACCCATTGCCGTTACTACGACTTCTTTCAGTTGCTGGGTATCTTCGCTGAGTGTAATCTTCAGGTCGCCTTGCTTTTTTCGTTTTGCCAGGTTTATCTCCCGGGTGGCATAGCCCATGTAAGCGATAGAGAGTGTTGCATCTGCAGGAACGGTCAGTGTGAAGTTGCCGTCCACATCGGTAATGACGCCGTTGTTGGTACCTTTCTGTATGACGCTGGCACCGATAAGCGGTTCTCCTGTTACATCTCTCACAATGCCTTTAATGGTTCGGTTTTCTTGTGCGAAGGCTGTTCCGGTGAAAAGAAATGCTAATAACCAACTTGCAATAATCAAACTTTTTTGGAAGTGCGACACTGAATGTGGAATGTCACACCGTTTTCTCATCCTGATTTTCATACTACTGAAAAATAATTGATTTATCTTATTATAAATATTACGTCCTTTCGGCGGATATTTTAGCAAGAGATATGCCAAACGAAAGGCAAGCTATCCTTTCAAGGATGAATAATGTTGATAATCAATCGTTTATTTTTAATTGGGAAAAGGGAAGTTCGGGTGTTTGTGGTGTGGAGATGTGGAAAAAATCCACAGTAGGTATTCCACAATTTCCCTCTCTTCCCTTGAAGTCTTGTTGTCGGCCCTTATTGGTAGCCTTGTTCGTCGGAGGTATGTTCTATCGCTGTAATAAAATCTGGTGCAGTTGCAGTGGTTGCATTTTCTTTTCAGGGTGGGAGTGCTTTTGACCTTTATCTGGGAAGGATTACTCGAACGAAGGAACCATCAGCCTGCGGTTTGTGAGAGAAAGGATAGGTAGGGAGGTACTCTTACTTTTGGGAAATTAATATCATGTTTGCACCTTATTTGTTTCGTGCAAACATAATATTAATAAGAAATGATACAAGCTATTAATATTGCAACTCAAAAGTGTGGAAGCAAAATGCGCTTCCATACTTTTGAGTTGCTTCCACAGCATCTGAAATGCCGTTGGATAAGAAATTTCGGCAGATGAGTGGAAGTGTGGAAGCAACTTATGCAAAAATCTTAGTGGTTTATTTTACTTCCCACGTATCGTTCGTCATCAATAACTCCTCGAAGTTGTGATACTTCTTCTTGGCAGACACCTCTTCGATTTGTTCATGAACGGCATCGTCGTAAGTAGGAGCTTCCACATCGCGGATAACACCGAGTGCAATCGGGAAGTCGGGACCTTCCATTAGGGCAAGCTTTAGTTGCAGGGTGTTGTCCATGCAGTGGGCATCGTGGATGAGGATATCCTTCTCTGTAATGCCGTTCTCACCGAGTTTCACGACTTTCAGACCAAAGCCTTCCTGCATCAGGCCGTATTCGTTGTTCTCGCCGAAGAACATCGGTTCGCCATGTTTCAGGTAGATGGCATTCTTGGCGCGGTCTTCCTTTTTGGCTACGGAGTCATGCGTACCGTTATTGAAGATAACGCAGTTTTGCAGAATCTCGCAAACGGAAGCCCCCTTGTGAGCCATGGCTGCCTTCAATATTTCCACTGTCCCCGGAGCATCGGTAGCTACCGCGCGGGCAAAGAAATGGCCACGGGCACCGAAACAAAGCTCTGCCGGGTGGAATGGATCTTCTACCGTACCATAGGGAGACGACTTGCTGACGAAACCACGCGGAGAGGTCGGAGAATATTGACCTTTGGTCAGACCGTAGATGCGGTTGTTCAGCAGAATCATGTTCAGGTCGATGTTACGGCGTATGGCGTGGATGAAGTGATTACCGCCGATGGCTAGACCGTCACCGTCGCCGGAGATTTGCCATACCGTCAGGTTGGGATTGGCAACCTTGGCACCTGTAGAGATGGCAGCAGCACGTCCGTGGATGGTCTGCATCGCATACGTATTCATGTAATAGGGCAGACGGCTGGAGCAGCCGATACCTGAGATGACGGCATTCTCCCAAGGAGCTTTGCCGATTTCTGCCATTGCTTTGTGCAGTGAGGCCAGAAAGAAGTGGTCACCACAACCCGGACACCAACGAGGTTGTCCTTTTTTATAGTCTTTTGCTGTATATTCGCACATAATCTTTTTAAATTGATAGTTGATAATTGATAGTTGATAATTGGTGGTTGGTCATTGATAATCCGCATATTACGCATGGTTATTATCAATAGTCAACAGTCAATTGTCAATTAATTTATTGAACGCTGCCACCAGCTCGGCAACGACGAACGGCTGTCCTTTGACTTCGTTGAACTGGTACGGGGTGAAGTTGTCTATCTTCATACGTAGATAACCGGCAAATTGTCCGAGGTTTTGTTCGGCAACTACCACCTTCTTGTACTTCTTCAGAACAGCCTCCGTGTTCTTGGGGAGTGGGTTTAGATAAGTGAAGTGGGCGAGGGCAACCTTCTTGCCTGCCTTGTTCATCTCTTCCATGGCCGAATACAAGTGGCCGTATGTACCGCCGAAACCGACAATCAGCAAATCGGCATCGTCTGCACAGCCTTGCACTTCTACATCAGGTACGGGGATTTTGGCCACCTTCTCGGCACGTAGGTGGCACATCAAGTTATGGTTTTCGGGATCGGTGGAGATGGCACCGGTATTGCTGTCTTTCTCCAGACCTCCGAGGATGTGCATATAGCCTTCTTGTCCAGGGATGGCCCAGTAGCGGACACCCGTTTCAGGATTGCGTTTGTACGGAGTATAGTTGTCCTTCATTTCGGGAGTCACATAGGGAGGAGTGATGGCGGGATAGTCTGCCAGTTTGGGCAGCTTCCAGGCGCCGGAACCATTGGCAACAAAGCCGTCGGTCAGCAATACGACCGGAGTCATGTGTTCCAATGCAATCTTGCTTGCCATGTAGGCTGCATCGAAACAGTTTGTGGGTGAAGAGGCAGCGATGACGGGCATTGGGCTTTCACCGTTGCGGCCGAACAATGCTTGTAACAAGTCTGTCTGCTCTGACTTGGTGGGCAGACCGGTAGAAGGGCCACCACGTTGCACGTCGAGCACAACCAGCGGAAGTTCTGTAATGACTGCCAGGTTCATGGCTTCCGATTTCAGACAGACACCGGGACCTGAAGTGGAGGTCACAGCCAGCGCGCCTGCAAAAGCGGCGCCGATAGAAGTGACGCAACCGGAAATTTCGTCTTCACACTGCACGGTCATCACGCCCAGAGACTTGTGCTTAGAGAGTTCGTGCAGTACATCGGTTGCCGGAGTAATGGGATAGGAGCCGAGGAACAGCTTCAGGCCAGCCTTTTCAGCTGCGGCGATGAAACCGTAAGCAGTAGCTTTGTTACCCGTGATATCCATGTATCTGCCGGGAACGGTGGTTTTACTTTCAATCTTATATGTGTGGGCTACGGAAGCATGGGTGTTGTGTCCGTAATCATATCCTGCATGTATAACCTTGATGTTTGCCTCGGCAATTTCGGGCTTTTTGGCGAATTTCTCGCGGATGAAATCTTCGGCTATTTTCAGGTCGCGGTTGAACAGCCAGCATACCAGACCTACTGCAAACATGTTGCGGCATTTCAGCATGGATTTGTTGTCCATTCCGGTGTCGGCAAGGCAGTCTTTCACCATTTTCGAGATAGGGGCGGCGATGACATCCTGCTTAATACCCATTTCCTCTATCGGATTATCGGTCTTGAAAGCTGCTTTTTCCAGGTCTGATTTCTGAAAAGCGTCTGTATCGATAATGATACAAGCAGTGGATTTAGCAAACTTATATTGGGTTTTCAGTGCGGCGGCGTTCATTGCTACCAATACGTCGCATTTGTCACCCGGGGTATAGACTTTCTCAGCACCGATATGTACTTGGAAACCGGAAACACCGGTAAGTGAACCTTGCGGGGCGCGGATATCTGCCGGATAGTCGGGGAATGTACTGATATCATTGCCCACGGTAGCCGAAACTGTTGAAAAGATGTTGCCGGCGAGCTGCATACCATCGCCGGAGTCTCCGGAGAAGCGGACTACCACTTGCTCCAGTTCTTTGACCATCATGTCGTTTGCCATAACTTACGAATTACTATAGATTAATTTTTGGGGGTTACTATATTCTATCACTGACCGACAAATTTCGTAAAGTTAATCGGATTAACAAAACTTTTTTCGGAAAATCGACAGAATACATTATCTTTGCATTCGCAATCTACTGCAATATGCAGAATCTATGCAAAAGGTCTTGTAGTTCAACGGATAGAATAGAAGTTTCCTAAACTTTAGATCCGGGTTCGATTCCCGGCGAGACTACAAAAAGAGGTTGTGTCGAACCGGCAAACTTTTTTTGTTTGATAATTGATTGATAACCAGTAGTTAGTTTCGCTTA
>ENA-UAEA01000324-UAEA01000324.1-human-gut-metagenome-genome-assembly--contig:-NODE-324-length-16309-cov-4.401194_pt1 | contig 16309 bp, 10 predicted proteins | sample MGYA00244276_ERZ654272 | MGnify/ENA primary metagenome ERZ654272 (study PRJEB26926, sample SAMN06165034) | human gut metagenome | biome: ENVO:00009003; feature: ENVO:2100002; material: ENVO:00002003... | reverse complement strand
TATAAGAGACAGATATCAGGGGCAGGCTTGCCGTTTTCTATCATGTTTCCGCAAATAAGCTTGTCAAATCTGTCAATGATATTTATAGAGCTGAGATACAGCGTGGTGCGCTGTAGGTCGGTGGCAGTGGCAACGGCTTTTTTTAGGCCTGTGCTGTCAAGATAGTCAAGAAGCTCATCAAGCCCTTTTTTCTTTTCTATGCCGTTTTGCCTGATAAACTCGTTCATAAGCTCGATACGCTTTGCACGAACTTTGTAGTAATCAAAATCCTCTCCGAAAATGCCTTTAAGATGTGGGATAGCATACTTCGCTGCAAGAGAGCGTATGCCCAGAACGTGTTCCTTTGTCATTGGATAGCCGTAATGATTCGCCGCCTCACACCAAAACCTTGTGAGCAGCTTTTCCGTATCTATCATTAGTCCGTCCATATCAAATATAACGCCTTTGAGCATTTTTATCACGCCTTTCCAACTTGGTATCTGTTATTATATCACACTTTTGACAAGTTTTCAATAAAACTGCACAAATTAGAGGTGCAGAACATACATTCTATTGTGCATCTATATAATTCGTAATTAAAATTATATAATCCTATTGACAAATTATTAGAATGTGGTATAATAAGTACAGTGATAAAAGGCGACGCCATATGGGAACGCCTTAAAGAAAGGAATGAGAGCAAAGTGAACAAGAGCGTGTATAGTCTGGTGCTTGCAGACGATGTGGTGGAGGCTATCGACAGGCTGGCATATTCCATGAATACCAGTCGTTCAAATCTGATAAATCAGATATTGGCAGAGCGTGTCCAGCTTCTCACCCCTGAAAAAAGAATGCGTGAGATATTCGCTAAAATAGAACAGCTTATGGACAGCAGGTTTCAGACCCTTAATCAGCCCTCTGACGCTATGATGTCTATAAAAAGTCCTTTGAGATATAAATATAAGCCGACCATACGATACAGCATAGAGCTGAGCCGAGATTTTCACGGAAAGGTGGGTAGGCTGAAAGTATCTTTCAGAACTCAGAGCACACAGCTCATTTCAATGCTTGACAGCTTTTTTAAGCTGTGGGCAAGGCTCGAAGAAAAATATCTTTCGTATCTTTTCACTACTGGCGTGCCTTATGAAACAGCCGAGGGCAGATTTACAAGAGATTTTTACGCACCGCCTCAGTCGGAGCTGACCGACGAGGATATAGCGAACGCTATCGGTGATTATATAAGCTGTATGGACAGCTGTATTCAGCTTTACTTTGACAACGCCGCAGAACCTGAAACGGCGGCAAGAAAGGTATCTGAAATGTATGAAGGATATCTAAAAAAAGGCGTTGTCGTTCTTTAAACGGTGGGCGGAGAGCTCCGCCTGCTGTGAGCATATATCTTTTTAGATGATAAGGGAGGTAATTTTATGAACGCTCAGAAATTGACACAGAAATCATTGGAAGCTTTGCAGGAAGCGCAGAGCATTGCCTCAAGAAACTCAAATCAGGCTGTTGACCAGCAGCACCTTATGCTGGCTTTGCTTTCACAGGAAAACGGTCTTGTGCCGCAGCTTTTTGTAAAAATGGATATCGCCCCTGAAAATATAGAGGCGGCTCTTACAAGAGCAGTTGACGATATACCTAAGGTGCAGGTAGGCGGACGTGCGCAGGACTCTGTATACATTTCAAGCGACCTTGACAAGGCTTTTGCGGAAGCCGAGTCGGAAGCTTCAAGAATGAAGGACGAATACGTTTCAGTTGAACATCTTGTTATGGGCATAATGGACAGCCCTAACAGCGCTTTGAAGGAAATATTCAAGACCTTTGGTGTAACAAAAACAAAGTTTCTGAAAGTTCTTCAAGCTGTAAGAGGAAATGCTCAGGTAACGAGCCAGAACCCTGAGGAAACATATGACGTGCTGAAAAAGTACGGTCAGGACCTTGTGGAGCTTGCAAGACAGAATAAGCTCGACCCTGTTATCGGCAGGGACAGCGAGATAAGAAACGTTATAAGGATACTTTCAAGAAAAACAAAGAACAACCCTTGCCTTATTGGTGAGCCTGGCGTTGGTAAGACCGCCATTGCAGAGGGCCTTGCTCAGCGTATCGTCAGCGGAGATGTTCCTGACAGCCTGAAAGACAGACAGGTTTTCTCACTTGATATGGGTGCGCTTATCGCAGGCGCAAAATACAGAGGCGAGTTTGAGGAGAGATTTAAGGCTGTCGTTGAGGAGATAAAGAAGTCTGAGGGCAGGATAATCCTCTTTATAGATGAGCTTCACAATATCGTTGGCGCAGGCAAGTCAGACGGCGCAATGGACGCAGGCAACCTGCTGAAACCTATGCTTGCAAGGGGCGAACTCCATTGTATCGGTGCAACGACTCTTAACGAGTACCGTCAGTATATCGAAAAGGACGCTGCTCTTGAAAGACGTTTCCAGCCTGTTATGGTTGACGAGCCGACAGTTGAGGACACTATCTCTATACTTCGTGGACTTAAAGAGAGATACGAAGTGTTCCACGGCGTAAAAATTCAGGATCAGGCGCTTATTGCGGCGGCTGTTCTGTCAAACAGATATATCACCGACAGATTTCTCCCTGATAAGGCTATCGACCTTGTGGACGAAGCCTGCGCACTCATCAGAACGGAAATGGACTCAATGCCTACAGAGCTTGATGAGATAAGACGTAAGATACTCCAGCACGAGATAGAGGAAACTGTCCTTAAAAAGGAAACTGATAAGCTTGCAGTTGAACATCTCCATGAGGTGCAGAAAGAGCTTTCAGAAATGCGTGAGCAGTTCAATGAGATGAAAGCTAAATGGGAGAATGAGAAGTCTGCTATCTCTAAGGTGCAGAAGCTCCGTGAGGATATCGAGCAATGCTCAAAGGATATCGAGAGAGCAGAGCGTGAATATGACCTTAACAAGCTTGCAGAGCTGAAATACGGCAGAATGGCTGACTTGCAGAAGCAGCTTGCCGAGGAAGAAGAAAAGGCAGAGAAGTCAAAGACAAAGAACACTCTGCTAAGAGATAAGGTAACAGAGGAAGAGATAGCAAGGATAATCTGCCGCTGGACAGGTATCCCTGTGGCAAAGCTTATGGAGGGCGAGCGTGAAAAGCTTTTGCACTTGCCTGATATCCTCCATGAAAGAGTTATCGGTCAGGACGAGGCTGTTGAGCGTGTGTCTGAGGCTATCATGAGATCTCGTGCCGGTATCGCAAATCCAAATCAGCCGATAGGTTCGTTCCTTTTCCTCGGTCCTACTGGCGTTGGTAAAACAGAGCTTGCAAAAACTCTTGCACAGGCATTGTTTGACGATGAGAACAATATCGTTCGTATAGATATGTCGGAGTACATGGAGAAATTCAGCGTAAGCCGTCTTATCGGAGCGCCTCCGGGATATGTAGGCTATGAGGAGGGCGGTCAGCTCACCGAGGCTGTAAGAAGAAAGCCTTATTCAGTAGTTCTTCTTGACGAGATCGAAAAGGCTCACCCTGACGTTTTCAATATCCTTTTGCAGGTGCTTGACGACGGACGTATCACAGATTCACAGGGCAGAACGGTTGACTTCAAGAACACTATCATAATCCTCACTTCAAACCTCGGTTCTCCTTATATCCTTGAGGGCATCACACCTGAGGGCGAGATATCTCAGGAGGCAAGGGACAAGGTGGACGCTCTGCTGAAACAGCAGTTCAGACCTGAGTTCCTTAACAGACTTGACGATATAATCTACTACAAGCCTCTTATGAAGACGGAGATATACAAGATCGTTGACCTTATGCTTGCAGAGCTTGGCAAGCGTCTGGAAGACAAGAGGCTCAGCATAGAGGTAACAGACGCCGCTAAGGAAGCTATCGTAAATCAGGGCTACGATCAGAACTTCGGTGCAAGACCTCTCAAGAGGTTTATCCAAAGACGTATCGAAACTCTTATCGCAAAGAAGATCATTGCAGACGAGCTTGAGCCTGATTCTATTTTACAGGTAGATTATGACAAGGACTTCGTTGTGAACGTTATTTATAATACTGTTACAGAAGAGTGATAGTATTATGCCAAAGGGCAGCTCCGAGAGGGGCTGCCCTTTTTTGTGGAAAAAGAAGGTTTTAATTTATTTTAGGTTAATAATAAAAGAATTATCTTGTTAATGTTTTGGTAAGATATACTGTTTGTAAACAAAAAAGAACAGTTTATTTTGTGAATTATTCTAGGTTATTTTGCTTGCAAATGAGGTACATATATGCTAGAATATTAATATCGTGAAATATGTGATCTGATAAGGGGAATTAATATTTATGAAAGCAAATTTTTCTGATACGAATGATTTTGTTCAGAGCATGAACAGAGGAAAGCGCAAAAAGAAGATAGCGTTGCTGGTGCTGTGTATAGTGCTTGCGTTCCTTGTGGCTGCCTGTGTTGTCGTGGGTCTGAAAATAAGGGAAAATAACCGTATCGCCATGGCGAAATCGGTCATAACAAAGCTTGATATAAGCACTACCTTCAAGGAGTCGGAGTTTTCTGACGATCAGGACTGGGACGGTGACGGCATAAAGAATGTCGATGAGGTACGTCATGGCACTAACCTTCAAAGCGAGGATACTGACAATGACGGAATAAGCGACGGCGATGAGACAAAGCTAGGCACGAACCCTATTGAAGCCGATACTGACGGCGACGGTCTTCTTGACGGCTATGAGCTTATGGCAGGCACAAATCCGAGAGAGTCAAAGTCTGACGGAAAGACCAATGACGCTGAAAGAGAGCTTACAGTGGAAAAAAATGCAGGGGACTGCCGCCTTGAAATAAAGGGCGACGCAAACGCTGCCAGTGCGACCCTCGTTGAGCTTGACCTCTTTGGTATCTCTTCAAATGCAAGTATCGTCACAAAGGCTTATGACGCTTATTCTGACTATAAGTTCAACTCGGCAAAGATAACTTTTGATATCGACTCTGCAAAGCTGAGTAAAATGGGATATTCATTTGATGACCTTACAGTGCTGAGATTTGATTCACGCTCGACCCTTTACACAAAGGTGGATTCAAAGGCAGACAAGAGCAAAAAGACAGTTTCTGCTTCTCTTACAGAGCTTGGCACTTATGTGGTAGGAGTTGAGAAAACTGTAAACGATGAAGCCACAACAAGGATCTGCTTCCTCGTTGATAACTCCGGCTCTATGTATCCAAAGGAGCAGTGTGTAACTTCTTCTGAGAATGATGTTGACTTCAAGCGTCTTGAATTTGCAAAGAATCTTATCGACAAGTTTGAGAGCCACTATCAGGTCGGCATCTGCAAGTTCACAGGGAGCTACAAAAAGATGGTAGACTTCACTGATGATAAGACGAAGCTTACGGAAGCTCTCGATAAGATAAAGTCTGAGGAAGAGATATTTAACGGCACTCACAGCCAGACGGCTCTTAAAAAGTGCATGGACGAGTTCAAGGCAACTTCCGGTGGAAAATACAGAAATATCATCGTGATGCTCACAGACGGCGAGTCTGACGAGTTTAATCCTGCAAGCGTTTCAAGCCTTGCAAATACTGCAAAGGATAAGGACATAATCGTTCTCACAGTTGGTCTTGGCAGAGATGTTGACAGAGATTGGCTTCAGGAGCTTGCTTATTCCACAGGCGGAAAGTATTACTCAGCGTCCGACGCAAACGCCCTCAATGACGTTTACAAGCAGATAGTTACTACACTGAACTATGATATCGTTACATACACAAACGCTGATGATAACGTAAGAGGTTATTCACTTTACAACACAGGCTTTGATCCAAAGGTGAACGGCTTCTCATTCAAGAATTTCAGAACAACAACTACCGCAAGTGTTGACTTCGGTATGGCTGTTATGGCAAGAGATTGGTATCTCGGAAATGTAAAGACTTCTCTTGGGGATATCGCTCCGTCAGATAAGAGCGACATAAAGGTGAATGCCGCAGGCTATGACATAAGCGGAACAGACTTCGGTAAACAGTATGACGAAAGAGTGCCGCTTAGCAAGATAACCTCAGACCTTTTTGCGGGCACATATTCAGACGTTACAAAGTATCTCGACTATTCCTGCACAGGGGATATTCTCACCCTTAATGATGACTATAAGTATGACAGCAAGAACAAGGGCTGGGTAAAGGACGTTACGAAAATATCAGGCGGCAATCTCCGCTGGAAAAAGGTGGAGCTGCTTGATATGGATATAGCAAACGGCATTGACAAAATAAGGGGTGGCTATTCCTCAAATGACGCAGAGTTCGCAAAGGCACTCTACAGACTTAATGCCCTCCAGTGGGACGATTCTTCGTCAGAGTATAACCTTAACAACGACAGTAAGGGCTTTGAAAAGCTTGAAGACCAGCTCAGCCTTGGCATACCAGTTGTTACAACTATAGACGATACTCATACAGTGAACGCTATCGGACTTATTCAGGATTCTGATTGCCACAGAAAATATATCCTTCAGATATATGACAACAACTATCCTGGGGAAACAAAACAGCTTTATATCCAGAAGCTTCCGAAGTGCAAGCTCAAGATAGACAGCAATGGCAAGGCGACAGTTGTTGGCACAACGTTTGAGTATTCCGCAACATATGAGGGCAAGCAGGTCGGCATAGAATTTTCTGACGTGACAGCTCATTAATAAGAACAAAAAACGGAACGGCTTTGACCGCTCCGTTTTTTGTTAGATAGTTTGTCGGGATTATTTGATATAGTATACCCAATTGTCTTTTCTCTCGTGACTCTCGGGATATTCACCCTCAGTGTAGCCGAGTGCGCAGTGACCGATGCCCTCGTATTCGCCCTCGATACCAAGGCTGCGGAGGATCTCCTTGCCTTCTTCGGACTCAAATTCTTCCTTTGCACGATGTATCCAGCAACTTCCAACGCCCTCGTTGTGAGCGGCAAGCATAAGATTTCCCATAACAAGACTTCCGTCATAAATGTAAGTCGGGCAGGATTTGTCAGCTAGTACAATAAGAATAACAGGTGCACCATAGAACGGATCGAAGCCCTCATCCCAGCCGCCTATCTTTCTGTTCATCTCAGAAATTTTGTCGCGCATTTCCTTGTTGGTGACAGCAATTATAATAGGTGACTGCAAGTTTCTTCCTGTGGCGGAATAAGTTCCTGCTATTATGATGCGGTCGAGAACGTCCTGCGGTATCATGTCAGGCTTGTATTTTCGTACACTTCTTCTGGTTTTCATAAGTTCGAGCAGATCTTTCATAAAACAGCCTCCTTTGTATGTTTGATAGTTGATTGCTTATAATTTGATTTTAGCATAGTTTGTGGAGAATGTCAACGGCTGTTTAAGTGAGAAACGAAGTTAAGTGAGGAGCGGTTTAAGTGAGGAGTGAGGAATGACATAGCCGCACCGAGTGGGGCTGAATGAGGAATGAGGAATGACAGCGCCGAACAGAGTGGGGTAGCCAACACCGAGCGAAGCGATTTTGCGGCAGTAGAACTTGAAGCCAAATATGGGGGATAACGCAAGTTTGGCAAACAAGAAGCAGGCGACCAGCGGTCGCCTCTACAAAAAATTTATCGCCGACAGGCGATACCATAATTCCTCATTCCTCACTCCTCATTCTACAAACGCTACTTTCTTCATAAAAAATCTCTTGCAATTTAAGCGATACTGTGCTATACTAACAAGGTATGTTTAAAAATGCAATGAAATATGGAGGAATAATTTTGGGTAAGCTTGAAGATGAGATCAAACGCCGCCGTACTTTTGCGATAATTTCTCACCCTGACGCAGGTAAAACAACTCTTACGGAAAAATTTCTGCTCTATGGTGGTGCGATAGCACAGGCAGGTGCTGTAAAAGGTAAAAAGAACTCCCGCCATGCTGTTTCAGACTGGATGGAAATAGAAAAACAAAGAGGTATCTCTGTAACTTCTTCTGTTATGCAGTTCCAGTATAAAAATTATTGTATAAATATTCTGGATACTCCTGGACATCAGGACTTCTCTGAGGATACCTACCGTACTCTTATGGCTGCAGACTCAGCCGTAATGGTAATAGACGCTTCAAAGGGTGTGGAAAATCAGACCAGAAAGCTTTTCAAGGTCTGCGTTATGCGCCATATCCCTATATTTACTTTCGTAAATAAAATGGATCGTGAGTCCAGAAATCCTTTCGATCTTATGGAGCAGATAGAGTCTGAGCTTGGTATCCAGACCTATCCTGTGAACTGGCCTATCGGCTCAGGCAAAGAGTTTAAGGGCGTTTATGACAGAGATAAAAAGCATATAATCTCTTTTGAGGCAAGCGGTGGACAGCATCAGGTTGCAGCTACAGAAGTCGACCTCTCCGACCCGTCACTTGACAGCCTTATCGGCGAGGATCTCCACTCAACTCTCTGCGATGATATCGAGCTTCTCGATGGCGCAAGCTATGAGTTCGATATAGAAAAGGTGAGAAAGGGTGAGCTTTCGCCTGTGTTCTTTGGCTCTGCTCTTACAAACTTCGGCGTCGAGCCATTTTTGGAAAACTTCCTCGAAATGACAACTTCTCCTACTCCGAGAAATTCTTCTGCCGGTATCATAGATCCGTTCGACCCTGAGTTCTCGGCTTTCGTATTCAAAATTCAGGCGAATATGAACAAGGCTCACCGTGACCGTATCACTTTCCTGCGTATCTGCTCGGGCAAGTTCGATAAGGATATGGAAGTTCTCCATGTTCAGGGCAATAAAAAGCTCAGACTTTCTCAGCCTCAGCAGATAATGGCTCAGGAAAGAGAGATAATCGACGAAGCCTATGCAGGAGATATAATCGGTGTGTTTGACCCAGGTATCTTCGCTATCGGTGATACGATTTGCTCGCCAAAGAAAAAGTTCGAGTTCGAGTCTATCCCGACCTTTGCACCTGAGCATTTTATGAGAGTCCGTCAGAAGGATACCCTCAAAAGAAAGCAGTTCGTAAAGGGTACAACACAGATCGCACAAGAGGGTGCGATACAGATATTCCATGAGCCTGACAGCGGTATGGAAGAAGTTATCGTGGGCGTTGTGGGCGTTCTTCAGCTTGAAGTTTTTGAATACAGAATGAAAAATGAGTACAACGTTGACCTCTTCAAAGAGGGTCTGCCTTATTCTTATATCCGCTGGATAGATAACAAGGATATCGACCCTAAGACATTGAAGCTTTCAAGTGACACAAAGCTTGTCAAGGACTTCCGTGACAACTATCTGCTTCTTTTCACAAGCGAGTGGAATATCCGCTGGGCGCTTGAAAGAAACGAGGGTCTTGAGCTTTCAGAATTTAACAGAGGCGACCTGCAATAATACAATATTGCTAAATACCCTTCCCTAAAAAGTGATAAACTGACCAAAGTGTGTGCTTTGGTCAGTTTTTTTCTTGACTTTTTATTTGATATATGTTATATATTAAGTAGGTATATGTATGAAAACTATTTTTTGGGGTGATATGTATGATAAAAAAGATAAGTGCGGCGGCAATTGCGGTCATTATGTCAGCGAGCATGATGTTCACTACAGTTTCGGCAGATGCTTCCTATGTTCTTGATAAGGACGCAGGAGAAGACTTCGTCAATTTCATAGACGGCAAGCTGCCTGATATTTTAAAGAGTATGGACAGTGTTGCAGACGGCGATAAGACCTACTTCGACTATGGCTCATGGTTCATGGATCTGGATTATGACGGTGTGCCTGAGTTTATAATAGGCGGTGAAATGGCTGACGGCGACAGACATTATTCTATTCTTACCAAGGACGGCAAGGAGATAAAGATAGATGACACTGTTGCAAACGGACAGTATTTTCCGGGATTTATGGGCTTTGATTATATGCCTTACGACGTTATCGGTATGGGCAATGCAGGCTTTTTGGCGGATACCAATGTGTCAAACGACCATGGCGACGGTGAGAAAGGCTTCGGCTTCAAGCCTTATGTAAACAAGCAGACTGGCGAAAAAACATACCTCTCAGAGGATAGATATGCAGAGGACGGCAAGGAGCATTACGCAGTGAGAAAGCTTTTTAGCTGTCTTGGTGAATGTCTTACCGCTGATATCTGCACCGCAGAATATGACAGCAAAAAAGGCATGACTTCATACACCATCGAGGGAAAGGAAGCCACATCAGAGGAGTTTCAGGCGTATCTTGCAAAGCTTAACAGCGACTATGATGAGCTTTCTGTAACAATAAGCACCATGGGCGAAAACAAAGTCCCTAATAATGAAGGCACCCTTGCAGAGTCATATGACAATTATAAGCTTGGTGACGTTGTGGGCGGAGCAAACTTTACATATGTAGAAAAGAAGAACACTTCAAATGATATTTCTATCCCTGACAAAACAGCAGGCTCTCAGGCATCAAAGAATTATAATACCGATTCGTCAACAAATCCGTCAACAGGTGCGGCGGCAGGCGTTACAGCCGCAATAATAGCCGCTGGAGCAGGTTTGGCGATATGTGCAAAGCGTAAAAAGAAATAGTCTTTTCATCCTAATATATGCAGAGGTGAACAGCGTTCACCCGTATATTGGCATATTATCTGCGTGCTGAATATTTTATCACCGTACCCTCTCAAGTCGGTACTAATATAGAAGTTTTTCAACAGATATTATGTAAAGACCTATACAGCGGGCTATAAACAGAACAGGCAGATACTTCATTACGAGGTATCTGCCTGTTCTGTATTTTTATAGCGCAGCAATCTGTACATAATATAGATACCATTGTTTATTGGCTATTTGGGTTTACGTTCATTTCTTGTACGAATAGCATTAGGAGAATCGTCATCTTGCCACGTATGGTCATTATATATGACATCTGGTATCGCTTCAAATAACTCATAAATCAAATCATGAGCTGGATTATTATTTGGAACCGTATGAAATAGCGGAATTACGCCAAAAGAAATGTAAAACAATTGTTTGCGAAGCATTTGATTTGGGGAACAAACAACATGAATGTACTTATATTTTCCGTTTAAAAAAATCTGAGATGCAACATAACATTCGTCAGCAGAGTTATATACACCATTTTCGCCCTTATACTTTTGATTATATTCATCTCCTAATAAGGATTCGATAGGTATTCCAAGCTTTGTTAGATATTTAACCCCTGCAAAACTTAGTGAATACTGGTCTTGTATGCCATTTGCTGTATGTACACTACCAGGAATATATATTCCAACTCTTCGATTGCCTTTTCTTAGCTTATTATACAATTCGAATGCAAAGTTTAACCTTTCTTTAAATTCTGAATCTGGCTCGCCATGATTAAGTGGATGCTGAGCTGCAACCTCAATAAGTTCATCTTCATATTGCATATGTATTTTCATGTTAATATCTGCTTTTCTATATAAAGATTCCCAATATGTCCGTGCATTTGTTTTTTCTAAGCCAAAATTAAATGTTGATGGATTTATTAATTCCGTCACTTCAAAAAAAGAGAATCTATGCTTAGCTTCATCAATCAATGCATTTATGTGATTATATGTTCGTTTGGCTATCGTATTTTCATTGATATTGCCAGAGAACACAAATGAAGTAGTTCCATTAATAGTTCTTGCAGGTGGCATTGTCATTGACTGATACCCCCATACTTCGGTTTCATTTATGCCCATAATAATTGTTTGACGCAAATATGTAAATGCGCATCCAATATACACAGATCCGACTGTACTTTGATTTGACAAATTCTGTGCTTTTAGCACTTCTCGCTTAATCGTTTTAATTATATTTTCAAATTGTGTTGCAAATGCATCTCTTGATAATTCTTTATCATAAGGCGTTTCAATATCAGCCACATCATTGATAAACTCAGAATACTTATTCGGTAGTAATATAGTAAAAGAAGTGCCGTGAACAAGCGAATCTGCAATGAAATCTGATGACAACGCTGTTATTAAGTTTGCGCCGGTGGTTGTAAGAATATAAATGTTTGTTTTGTTTTTTAAATTTTTAATTAAAACTTGAGGAGCAAGACCACTATCTAAAAAACCTTTAATGCCTCTTTGTTTACAATAGTCTAATGGGGAAATCAAATAATCTACACTATTATTATCACATTCCAACTCATCAGTAATAAAACTATTCGTGCCGTCTGAAATAAAATCGCTTGTTAATTTAATGGAACAATAGTATTTTTTATCTCTCGTAACGATATAAGTGTATTTTCTCGTGCCTTTTATCTTTATGTCCTCAATATATTCTCTTAACACACTTATATGATATGGTACATCACCTGTACCATTGTCGTTCTCCCAGCATTCTTGGCGTATTTGATCACAAGATAAAGGAAGAGGTGCGTTTTTAGCTAAATACTCTAAAATGCGAAATGGGATTCCTGTCAACGCCTCTTCCTTAGGAATATCATCGGTATAAAGTAATTGAGTATCAAAATCAAAATATTTATGTGAATCAAAAAATAATTTAGACATAATGCCTCCCATAGTAAGTACATTCAAAACAAATCCATAACTAATGAAAGAATTTCAAATCTCATTCTGAATCTATTTTATAACTAATAGGGCTATGTTACACTATAGATACAGAGAAAAAGCAATCCAACCTCTAAAATGTTATGTATAATTATAGCATAATTCTGATAGAATTACAACCCTTAAATGATAATTAGGAGGAATCGCTATGAAAAAATATCTTTCCATTATGAGTCGAAAAACAAAGATCAAATGTGCAGGAATTATTATTCTTGCTTTTGTAAGTTCGTTCCTTGCCTCTCTTTGGCCTGTAAGACTGGCTAAACTCTACACAAACATTTCCAACGGTACTATCAATACACTAGCTAAAGGAGCCATAGCCGTTGCAACCTTCGGCTTGATTTACCTTTCTGCCGAGTGCATTACGATTCTTCGTAGAGTTATGCTGGACTGCGTAATTGCTACACACGAATCGGAAGTACGTGAAAACAGTGTTGAAAAGCTTCTTAAAATGCCTGCATCATTTTACTCTGGTAGCTTAAGCGGTGAAAAAACAGCACAGTTAAATCAGGGGGTTGCAGGATTCAGTCAGCTCATAAAAATCATGTGCAACGATGTATTTGCCACTGTTCTTACGGCGGTTTGCACGCTTGTACAGGTTTTTCTGAATGCGCCGTGGATTATGGTTGGAATCATGATGCTGTACCTTGCTCTGACAATTCTCATTTCAGTATTCCAGATTCGTTCGCAGAATGGTATTCGTGAAAAAATAGTTGAATACAAGAACTCTCTTGATGGTCAGATCTGCCAGTCCATCATGAATCTTGAACTTATCAGAAGCATGAATGCTGAGGAGTATGAGAAAAAAAGGCTTGTTCCGTCAATCTTGAATATTAGTAATACCGAGAAAAGGCACCACAAATATATGGGATCTTTTGACTGCGTAAAGCAGTTCTGCAAGATCTCATTCCAGATTATTCTGCTGATTGCTTCGGTAGTTCTCGTTTCTAGCGGAAAGATGTCTGGTGCATCAGTAATTACAGTATGCCTTCTGTTCCAGCAACTTGTCAAGCCTATTGATGAAGTGTATCGTTTTATGGATGAAACAGCTTCTTCCGTAATCAAAGCGAAGGCTTTGCTCGAAGTGACCTCTAACCCATCTGATGAGGTATTCAACATCGATTCCTCTGGTGAAAAAAGCATTGGAAACAAGATCGTTCTTAATGATGTTATCGTAACTAATCCGGCTAAAACTGAACAGATTGCTTGGTACGAAGATATAGTAATCCCCACCAACTCTGTAATCGCACTCCAGGGTCCAAATGGTTGTGGTAAGTCTTCCCTTGTAAAGTGTTTGAACAGATATTACCCACATATTCAGGGCACAATTCGTCTTTTCGGTCGAGATCAGTCATCATTTGACCAGAAAGAACTCACTTCGATGATCTATTACACTCCTCAGAGTTCATTCTTTATTGCTGGCACCGTTAGAGAAAACCTGATGTATGGTATTGAAAGAGAAGTATCTGATGCAGAACTGGCTGATGCACTCTATCGTGTTCACTTGACTGGAACTGGACATGGCGATACTGTTATAGATGTAGATGCAAAAGAAGCTCTTGATTCTTTTATCAATGAGAAGTCCGAGAGACTCTCCGGTGGTATGAAGCAGAGACTGTCTTTGGCTAGAGCATTCCTTCGTCACCCTAAGCTGTTCATCTTCGATGAGATCACGGCTAATTTAGACGAAAATTCAAGAGACTTTGTACTTACGAATATCGAAAATTACGCAAAGAGCATCGGCGCAGGTATCATGTACATCAGCCATGATTCGTGTGTAGTAAAGAGATGTGAGAAAATAGTTACACTCAATAACAAGCTTCGCAAGAATACTACTGATGATTCAAAGAAACAGGAGGTAGCATAAGAAATCTATCCCCCTCCCTGTGAGGGGGACAAGATGTGGTATGATTAGGTTGTAGGGAGAAGAACACCTCTCAACAGTAAACAACAATCCGTCAAAATTTTAAGGAGGTCTTTCAAATGAAAGTATTTACAGAGAGCAGAGAAAACAGAATGCAAATGGACAAGCACCTTGAAGGCAGCCCCCCTATGCCTCATGAGCACGACTTCGGAAGACCGCTTCCTCCTCATGAGCGTCATGGCAGACCCATTCCTCCCCATGAGAGGAGAGCAATGATGCACGTTGAGTTCGGTGAAGACGACATCGCTCTTCTGGATACCATCTTCGGTGATCCCGACACCGCAATGGCAGCAGCTTACATCATTCAGGACGCTCCTCCGGAGATTCAGATCCTTGCTATTCAGCTTATGAAGATGAACGGTTCTTCTACTTTCCTCACTGCAAACTCCGGCATTGATTCTCAGGTGAGATTTCCGTCTCCCACTATGGACGAATCTGCACAGAACCTCTACGCAGAGCTTTACGGTGATGCAGGTGCTCGTTTCGTTGGTATTCTGAACTCCTCGCCGAATGAGATCGCAGTTATTTCCAGATTGATCGCCTATCTGGATGACAAGACGAAGGAGGTATCGTAATGGATATGCACAGAACTGCCAAAGAAATCGGACTGTTTCTCACGGCTATCAACCTGGTTGCTGTCATGGACAGTCCTGATGTTCAGGATAAGGTAGGGGCTTCAATGCCCCTGCCGGATTCTGACACTGAGAAGAAAGTAAGTGACATAGCTAAGTGGCTTGCCGGTTTTGGCAAGCGTAAGTATATGTTCCTTACCCCTGAGATCGCATTGATTGAGGAGCTTCTCAGACAGACCGACAACAAAGCCGAAGTCACAATTGCTATTCCCTGTGATCTTGACCCTGAGATCAAGGAACGATTGCAGAATAATCTTCCTCACGGAGCAATAGTGGAACTGCTCGAAGAACCTCATTTTCCTGCTATGCTCTATCCTAGCAACGGAATGCTTGTAACTTGTGGATACATGGGCGGAGATAGGGCGATGGTAATGGCAGATACCTACAGGATGGTAGAGCATTACAACAGTTTCCTCGGCAAGAAGGTCTTTATTCCTTACATCGAACTTACCTCAGCGGCTCGCTATGATGGCTGGATGGAGGTTGGACAGGATAGGATAACGGAGAAATGGAGGAGTGGACATGAATAATACAGCTGTAATCTCAAGCGGCGGTTTGAGGGAAAAGGTCAAGACTGAAAGAAAACAGAGTGCTTTGTTGGAGAAACTCAAAAAGAGTGGTTCGCTGATTCTTATCGCTGCGATGTTTGTCATCGGAAGTGCGGTAGCCCTCCTTTTCAATATTCCCATCAAGAGTGTAATGAGCAACTACTCCTACGATGTTCTGGCCATTCTGATCGTCATGGAGTTGTTTACCAACTTGATTGCGGAGACCGGCATTATGCAGCTCTTAGCTATCAAGATAGCTGAAATGTCCAAGGGTAAGAAACGCCTGTGTCTCATGATGTTCGGCGGTATGATGTTCCTTATCAGCTCATGCTTGAATAACATTACCGCAGTCATGATGATTCTGCCTATCGTGTTCGTACTTCTCAAAACCCTTGAAGTGGACAAGAAGTATGTATGTACGTTCTTTGCTGCTATTCTTGCTCTTAGTAACACAGGCGGAGCTGCGTCTCCTGTTGGCGATTTTCCAGCAATTGTCATTATGACTAGCGGTATTACTAGCTTTCTTAGCTACCTTACTCACGCTTTTCCTCTCTTTGCAATCACCTCTGCGGTTCTGATCGCAGTTTGGGGACTTCACGTAAAGAAGGAAAATGATGATGGCGCATTAAGAAAATTAGCAGTTACCAATCTTAAAAGCCAGTACAAGAACATCGAAATCCGATTTGACGTTCTGAAACTCCTTGCGGTTGTTTTTGTGGGAATGTCTGTCTCTTATACACATCTCCGAG
>ENA-UAEA01000310-UAEA01000310.1-human-gut-metagenome-genome-assembly--contig:-NODE-310-length-16929-cov-7.045514_pt1 | contig 16929 bp, 9 predicted proteins | sample MGYA00244276_ERZ654272 | MGnify/ENA primary metagenome ERZ654272 (study PRJEB26926, sample SAMN06165034) | human gut metagenome | biome: ENVO:00009003; feature: ENVO:2100002; material: ENVO:00002003... | reverse complement strand
TGCCTTTTTTCCGGCAAAGTTAAATTGATCAATTGTCATAATACTCTATTTTTATTTAAAAGTGTTATCATTTTATTTTTGTGACGGCAAAGTTAGTATTTATTTCTTTTTTTTGCTATGAAATCATTATTTATTCTTTCTCTTCATTGTTCTCTTTACTAACTTTATACTTCTGGCAGTAGTATTTGCACATCAATTGCAAACCGCAGTTGTCACATTGAGGCGTACGCGCTTGACATATATAGCGTCCATGCAGGATGAGCCAATGATGGGCAATGGGAATTTCTGCTTCCGGAATATGTTTAACCAGCTCTTTTTCTACGCTGAACGGAGTGGTGCATTTGTCGGACACCAGCCCTAAGCGGTGGCTGACGCGGAACACATGGGTATCTACTGCCATAGCTGCTTTATTGAAAACCACCGATTGGATGACGTTTGCCGTTTTTCGTCCCACACCGGGCAGCTTTACGAGTTCCTCCAATGTGTCGGGCACCTGGCTGTTGAAATCTTTCACCAGCATTTTGGCCATGCCTACAAGGTGTTTGGCTTTGTTGTTGGGGTAGGATACACTGCGTATATATTCATACACTACTTCAGGTGTGGTGGCTGCAAGTGCCTCGGGGGTAGGGAAGTCCCGGTAGAGGGCGGGGGTTATCATATTGACCCGTTTGTCTGTACATTGGGCGGAGAGAATTACCGCTATCAACAGTTCAAACGGATTGTCATAATGCAGCTCGGTCTCTGCTATCGGGCGGTTCGCCCTGAACCAAGCGAGTATCTTTTCATAACGTTCTTTCTTTCTCATCGTAGTTTGTTTTTATGATAATGAGGGGCAACTTTGCCGTTGAAGTAAAGCATGGAGATAATCGTCAGGCATGCTCCGAAAAGATAAGCCTTATCGAAAGTGCTGACTTCTGCGATGTATCCGCCTGTCAGCATACCGATACCTATGCCTACATCCCATGAGGTAAGGTAAGTTGAAGTTGCCGTACCCCGTTGGCTGTTGGGAGCGAGGTTTACGAACAATGTGTTGTAGGCCGGAAACATAATGCCAAAACCTATTCCAAGCAGCAGTGCTACGGTAAAGAAGATGATGCTGCACGCCATGCCGTTCCAGCTGATGATGTAGGCACATGAGGAGAGCAGGAAGAAGCTGAATACAACAATGTACAGTCCTGCCGAAATGACCTGAGTTATTTTTCCTCTGTCTACGATCTTACCGGAAAAGATGCGTGAGATAGCCATACCTACTGCCATGAAAGTGAAGAAGAAGCCGGTAGTTGCGTTGATGCCGATTTCTTTGGCATACATGGCAACATAATTGGTGGTCATTCCATAGGGAATGGATAATAAAAGCAGGCTGATTCCGGCAGGAATACCTTTCAGCAAAATAAAGCGGTCGAGCGAAATGGGTTCGCGTTTTACAGGTGGCTTGTATGGGGTCTTTACCAGTGAGGCGCAGATAAGTCCGGCTATGCAGGAACCTAACGAACAGCAGAAAATACTTGTATAACTCATGCCGGCATCGTGCAGGAATAAGCCGGACATTGGCCCTACTGCCATTGCTATGTTATTGGAAAGTCCGTAATATCCCAAACCTTCTCCGCGTCTTGACGAGGGCATAATGTCAATGACTACCGTATTCCCGCCCACAGTTACCATGCCGAATGATACGCCATGTATAATGCGGAACAGAATGAATAGCGCCAGCGAACCGGCAATGATATATCCTGCAAACATTGCCATGAAGATGAAGTAAGCCAACAGATACAAAGGCTTACGGGCAAAGCTGTCCAGCAAATAGCCGGAGAAAGGACGGATACATAAGGCTGCTACCGTATAGCAGGAGAGAATGATGCCGATAGTGGAATTGCTGGTGCTGAATACCTCGGACAGATAGAAAGGCAATACGGGTATCAGTAGCCAAAAACCGAAATACAGCAGAAAGTTAGCTGCGAGAATAAAGCAATAGCTGGGAGTTACGAGCCTATCTTTCATTGGGTGAAAATTTAATAAGATTGATAATAAGGCTGTCTTAAAACCGTTAATTGCCGGATAGTTATCTCTGCCATTCAGATTATAAGTGAAGAATGGCAGAGATATACTTTTGATCTTTGATATAGAAATAAGAATGTTCTATATTAATAAGCCGCTTCAAATTCTTTCAGGAAGCGTGTGTCATTTTCAGAGAACAGTCGTAAGTCGTTCACACGATATTTCAGATTGGCTATACGTTCTATACCCATACCTAAGGCATAGCCGCTGTACACCTTACTGTCAATGCCGTTTAATTCCAATACATTGGGGTCGACCATACCGCATCCCAAGATTTCAACCCAACCTGTTCCTTTACAGAAAGGGCATCCTTTTCCACCGCAGATATTACAACTGATATCCATTTCGGCACTTGGCTCCGTAAACGGAAAATATGAGGGACGGAGACGGATCTTAGTGTCCTTTCCGAACATCTCTTGAGCAAAAAGCAGCAGGGCTTGTTTCAGATCGGTGAATGATACGTTACGGTCTATAAACAATGCTTCTACCTGGTGGAAAAATGCATGCGCACGATAGCTGATTGCTTCGTTACGGTATACACGTCCCGGACAAAGCACACGAATAGGCGGTTTGGTAGTTTCCATCACGCGACTTTGCACGCTGGATGTGTGGGTACGCAGGATGATGTTGTGTGATACGTTCTCTGCATTGTTTTCGATGAAGAAAGTATCCTGCATATCGCGTGCGGGATGATCTTCGGCAAAGTTCATGGCAGAGAATACGTGCCAGTCATCTTCCACTTCCGGACCGTCGGCGATGTTGAAACCCATACGGGCAAAAATATCGATAATTTCGTTTTTAACGATGCTGAGCGGATGACGTGTTCCCAATTTTACGGGATAGGCCGAACGGGTGAGGTCGAGATCATCACAACCGTTGTCCTGGCTTTCAAACTGCTCTTTCAGGGTGCTGATCTTTTCCTGCGCTTTGTTTTTGAGCTCGTTCAGACGCATACCTACTTCTTTTTTGAGTTCGGCAGGTACGTTGCGGAAGTCGGCCATCAGTTCATTGATGGCTCCTTTCTTGCTGAGGTATTTGATGCGTAGTGCTTCCAGTTCCTCGGCATTAGCGGCTTTCAGTGCTTCTACTTCTTGCAGAAGCTCATTGATTTTAGCTATCATATCGTTGTTGTTATTTATTCCTTAAATGCATAAAACGGTGCAAAGATACAATTTTATCGTTGTTCTACCTTCAATCACTGCATATTATTTTTAATTAACCCGAACCGCCTCCTCTGAATGTTTGCGTATCTTTGCGCCTGACCTCAAAGAACGGAAAAATCCGTCCCATGGGATGAAAATATTCGTCTCGTGGAACGGATTTATTTGTCCCACGAGATGAATTATTTTGTCTCGTGGGATGGATTTATTTATCTCGTGGGATGGATTTGAGAGCCTTGGCTATTGTACAACACTCCATTCAAAAACCACTCCGTTGGTTCGTGTGGTATTTGAACCGGGCCAGTCTGCCGAATAGGGCTCACCGGTAAGTATATCTATACCTATATAGCGATTGGTCTTGAGTGACAGCAACATACACTGATTGCGAAGCATATCCTGCCACATGAATAGGCTGGCATCGCTTTCCTTGTCCGTTAGACGTACATCCCCTGAAAGGCCTTCACCTGTAACGGTCAGGAAGCCGCTTCCATCCATTGCTTCTAAAGCTACACGACCTTTTCCGCGGTCATGAATTCTGAATTGGCTGCCTTTCGGATCGTATTCATTGCTATTGACATCTGCACTGCGCAATATGCGGCGGGAGTTTGTCCATGTAAAAGTATTATTCGCTAAATTCTTGAGAGTAATCACTTTCCCGATAGGAAGATTGGTGGACCGGTCGGCAAGCGGCTCCTCGATTTTGAAGTTGTCGAATTCGGCATATCCTCCATCTTTTCCCTCTGTGTTGTAGGCAAACAAGGCAAATCTCACTCCCTGGAAAGTTTTCATTTGATAGCCTAAACGTAAATTAGTTCCCATTGCCTTGAAGTTTGTGCCATCAGTGCTGTAACTCAGTTTTGCCAAATCATTATCGAAATCTCCTTCGGCGCGGAAATATACCTTTTCTGTTGAAATGGGCTCATCGATTTTTATGTTCTTAACCAAGTCGTAAAAGCGGATAATATCTCCCTTTCCGGTGCGTAAAACTCCGACCCAATAATAGGGAACATTCAGTAAAGCCAATCCGGCTACATCACCTTTTTTCAGTGATTTTGTGTTCAGTTCCACAATTGCATTTGATTCAGGTCCGACAGCCCGTTGTGTTAATGAATTTTTGGCATGCATAAAACTCTTTGCCGGCATTGTGTGCAAACGTAATGTTCCGTTTTTTAACGTCCACTTTTTTTCTACGGGGTAGTGGTTCCATTGCCAAATGGGTTTCAGCTCCTTTCCGGAGAAATCATCATTACGCTCGTAAGTAGTATGGGGCGTTGTTTCAATCCCTACATTCGGTTTGAACCATGTGCGGGGCGAACGTCCCAGATTATTCTCTATCCCGAAAAACGGCCAACCGTTTTTCCATGTTATCGGAGAAAGGAAAGTCAAACGTCCGACGGATTTAACGTCCATCATCGAAACGCCCCACCATTCACCATTTGGCAAGTCCACAATTCCGCCTTGATGTAGTGGTACGGCATAGTAAGCGTCCGGATTCGGGGCGGTGAATGTTATTTTGTCTCCTTCATTGGGAATATCGGACCAAAAACCAAACTCGTTCGACCACCATCCGCGTTGTGTGCCCATTGTTTCGCGGTTACTGATAACGGCTGTTTCGTAAGGGCCTTCCGGCTTGTCGGCGCGAGCACATTGCATGCGGCCTACGGGCGCGTAGTCTGCACTGATGATATAGTATTTCCCGTTTATCTTGTAGAAATGATGTCCTTCTCCCATAGCGTTGCCTTTAGGGATAATAACCTTCTCACTCCCTTCCACATAGCCGCTGAAATCGGGCTTAAGCTGAATCAGCCGTACCTCGTCGTAACCATGTACGGCATATATTTTGTCGTCATCGTCAAACAGTATTCCCAAATCGTAAATTCTGCCACCCATGTTTTTATGTATCCAGGGACCGGCAGGGTCTTTGGCGGAAAACACTTGTAAACCATGGTCGTTTACATTGACGAATACATAGAAAGTACCTTTGTGATAGCGAATGGCAGGAGCCCATATTCCGTTTCCGTAGATACCTTTGTCGCCTTCCAAGTGGAAGTCCGGTCCTAAATCAAGTCTGTCAAAGATGTACGTCACAAACTCCCAATTGACCAAATCTTTGGAACGTAACAGCGGTAGTCCCGGCATGGCATGCATGGAACTGGCCACCATGTAAAAGTCTGTTCCCACGCGTATCAGGTCTGGGTCAGTGAACTCGTCGTAGAATAGAGGGTTGGTGAAGGTTCCGTTACCGTTGTCGGCTGTCCACGATTGGGCCTGTAACTGGCAGAATGACAGCAATCCGAGTATAATAGAAAATAGATGTTTCATGATAGTTGATAGATTAATTTAAGAGTTTACTTAGAAAACATCCAATAGTCAAAATACATGATTCTGCCGGGCTTTTCTCCTTTGAAGATGAAATACAGGTCGTGCACTCCTGTGACTTTAGCTGTTTCGGTGCTCACCAATGCCCATCTGTCATCGCCTCCGGTCAGCGGCACTCTTGCCGTTCCCAACAGTTGTCCTTGCGGACTGTCGAGTCGGATTTCCATGGTCACGCCGCCATTGTGTGTGGTTCCTACTCTCGCCGTAAATTTACTGGGGCCGTAATCGCGGAAATTGACGTTTTTAACTTTGGTATATGCATTGTTGTGCATGGCATTGACAAATACTCCTACCTCTGTATTCTGTGCAGCTTTTACCCCTTCGGAAAATGCAATGGTTTCTGCTTCTGTCTTTCGGTACGGATTTAGGGTGGTGAGCCCTTGCTGGATGCCTTCTGTCATTTTCAGAGGTTTGATGGAACCGTTTTTGTTGAATTCTACCTGCTCTACACATACTGAGCGTGTGAAACCGGAACCTCCGGGAAGCGCTCCGCTGTGATAGAATAAATATGTATTTCCTTTATAGTCCACAATTCCGGGGTGGTTGGTGAAACTTCTCCCTTCCGTAGGCATAAGCACTCCACCGTATTTCCAGGGACCGAGAGGGCTTTTGCTGGTTGAATAGCCAAGATGCTCGGAAATAGGGCCGCCTGCCCACAGTAAATAATAAAGGTCATTGCGTTTATACAGCCAAGGTCCCTCTTCATATAATGTCGGTCGTTCTTTTACGTTGCCTTCCCGTTTGCCAAATGCTTCTTCCGTCATTGGAACGCGTACGATATCTCCTTCATAAGAGATCATATCTTCATTCAACTTTACGTAATAGCAGAATGGATTTCCCCAGTAAAGATATGCCTGTCCATCATCATCAATGAATACGGTAGGGTCAATATCTCCTTTCTTACTTTGCACTAACGGCTTTCCCAATGGGTCGATAAAAGGTCCGTAAGGACTGTCGGATACTGCTACGCCAATTGCAGCGCTATTGGTTGCGCGTGATGTTACGGGTACGTACGCATAGAATTTCCCATCTCTTTCCACACATTGCATGGCCCAAGCGTCTCCTTTTGCCCAACTGAACGTCTTGTAGGAGAGTACAGCGCCATGATCGGTCCAGTTCACCATGTCGGTAGTGGTGTATAGTTTCCAGTCGTTCATAACAAACCAGGTGGATGCATCTTCATCGTGACTGGTATAGAGATAAAGTACGTCGTTGTGTACCAGCGGTGCCGGGTCGGCAGTGTACATGGTCTGCACAATAGGATTTTGTGCCATTGCCGGAAGAGAGCATATCCCTAGGCAAATACTTAGAAAAAGGTTCTTACTCATAAGTTGCTGTTTTTTGTTTGATTTATTTAAACATCCAATAATCGAAGTTGAAAAGTTCGTGAGGAGTTCTGCCTTTAAAAATAAGATATAAATCGTGGACTCCTTTAGTTGTTTTCACGTTGGTAGAATGTTGCTCCCAATTATTCCATTCTCCGGTATAGGGGATTTTTAAGCTTCCGATTACATCTCCTTCAAGTGAATCGATTCTTAGTTCTATCTCTCCACCATGGTACCTGCTGGATGCAGAAGCTGTAAATTGGGAGGCGCCTTTGGAGCCGAAGTCTACATCACGCACTTTGATGTAGTCGGTGTTGTGGATAGAGGTTATATACACACCTGTTTCTTTATCGGTAGCTGAAACGACTCCTTGTGCCCATGCTATGGTTTCGGCCTCTGTCCGTTTGTAAGGATTGAGTGTGCCTACTCCTTTTTTAATGCCTTCATCGGTCATGTGCAGTTGTGGTATGGTTCCGTCCGGATTGTATGTAAATTGCTCCACGCATACCGATCTGCAATAGCTGTGTCCTTCGGGTAGCGCGTCATTATGGTAAAAGAAGTAAGAATTGCCTTTATAGTCTATTATGCCGGGATGGTTGGTATTACTTCCTTTCTCTAATGGCATTACCACTCCTTCGGCTTTCCAAGGGCCTTCTGCTGTTTGTCCCGTAGAATAATGTATAGACTCCGGAAATTCGGCGGCATAAATCATATAATATAAGTTGTTTCGCTTATATACCCAGGGAGCTTCTGTGAACTTTCCGAAAAAGGCTGTTTTATCTTTGATGTCGAGTGCTGTTATCGGGCCGTTCAGGGATATCATGTCTTTATTCAGCTTGGCTTGATAGCAAACTCCGTTACCCCAATATAAGTATGCCTGTTTGTTGCTGTCGATAAAGACCGTCGGATCAAGATCGTCCCAAGAGTGTTTGGCGGCGGTAGTCATATTGTTGGTTACCAAAGCTTTTCCTAATGCGTCTTTAAAAGGACCGTAGGGACTTTCGGCAACAGCTACACCAATTGATGAACCCGGACTGAATTTATTTTGTGAGGATATATACCAGTAGAATTTGCCGTCCCGTTCTATGCATTGTGCGGCACTGGCATCTCCGGCCGACCATTTGAAATCACTTGTCCTTAGTGGTGCTCCACAGTCTGTCCAGTTCACCATGTCGGTTGTGGTGTACAGACGGTATTCTCTCATCAGATATGCATTGTGAGGAGCATCTTTCTCATCGCATCCTACATAAAGAAATAATGTGTCATTATGTACCATGGGGGCAGGATCGGCTGTGTATTTGGTTTGGATGATCGGGTTTTGGGCTGCTGCCAAGAATGGAACTAATCCTAAAAATAGAGCTAATTTCTTTTTCATGATATAATATATTTATTGAACGATTTTGATTTCTTTTCCTTTCGTGACTCCTGCTTCATTGAAACTGTCAATTGTAAAATAGTAGGTCTGGTCTGCGTTCAGAATGTTTATAGAGACTTTATTAGTTTGATATACCAGATAATTATGATATAACTTGTCCTTATCTGTACCGAATCGGATGTTGTATCCGGTAGCATCGTTCACTTCATTCCAGGTCAATTCTATTGTTCTGCGATTGTCGTTGCTTCTGACCAGCTGTGTGAATTGGGCGACAGCCGGAAGCGGTTTGTCTACTTTTCCAAATACTCTTAATCCGGAAATCGAAAATTTGCCGGAGGGGAAATAGATATTGGTTATACGGACATATCTGGCGTTAACCGGTTTGTCCAATTGGATATAGTCATTAGGAGCTTCTGCCTTGTTCTCCGATTTGTCTACTGTCATATTCCACGTAATGCCGTCTTGGGAGTCTTCTATTCTGTATTGATAAAAGGTGGAATCTACTTTTCCGGATATCATAGCATCTTGATCGGCGAAATTAATTTGAATGGCATATATTTTGGAATTCTGTCCCAAATCAACCGTCATGAATTCTCCTTTATCAGCGGTTTTCGCACTCCACCATGTCCTTATATCTTCATTTACGGCATTTGCTGCGGGATATCCTTCCAGTGTAGATGATGTTTCCACTTCTTTTTTATATGATAAGAGCATCCATTCAGGGAATAAGTCTTGCGGAGAGGATACTTTCTTGTCTGGAACAATCATCGGATAGTCCCCCCATGCGGTGTATGCATAAGCATCGCCGTCCTTATCAAAAAAGACAGGGTATAATGAAACTCGTCTTTCGAACATGTGTCTCTTGGAGATGGTAGATGTACCGATGTTCCAATAGTTCCCATGTATGTCCTGAAATGTGCTTCCATGCCCGATTCCATTGACAAAACCCTCAGGCTTATAGGAGAAAGGATTGTGTCGGAGTAAGGTAAACGGGCCTAATGGGTGCTCTGATACATAAACTCCGTTGCTGTAACTTTTAAATTCCGTACCGGGTACTGCATATTGGAGATAGTATTTTCCTTTGTATTTGTTCATCCATGCTCCTTCAAGCCAGCTGGTGTGTTTATAATTGGTATTATAATCTCCGGATACTTCCCAACCGTATTTTTCGGCATTACTGTAGAATAGGGAAGTGGCTTCTCCTTTGGGCATAAAGGAGTTCTTGTCCAGTTCCATTCCCATCATAGGAGTAGCTGCACCGGAACCGTAGTATAGATAAACCTTATCATTATCCGAGTCGTAAAATAACATTGGATCCGCCAAGATATAAGGGAACTGGTCGGTTACCAATTCCCACTTCCCCGATTTAGGATCGCGGCTTTTATATATTTTGTTGGTTGCTATGGATGCTGTGAAATAGATCTCTCCATTCATTTCCATGACGGTAGGGGCATATTTCTCAATAGGAAGATCGTCAGTAGTTATTAGGTTCCAGTGTATGAGGTCTGTTGAATGAAAGTAACCACCGGATTTAGACAAGAATAGGTAATATTCATCTTTGAATTTTATCATACTTGGATCTGCGGCTTCACGCCAGGAAGGTGAATCTAGCGAGAAACGATAACTTAAATTGACGGGATTGCAAATCGTTTTAAAACAGTTATTCGTTTTTTCGCATGCTGTTAAAAGAACGGAAAATAATAGAAGAATGTAGTACTTGTTCATTGCTTTCATTTTAGTTTTTCATAATGTTGATGATCTAAAAAGTTCTGTCTGCAAATGTAGGGTAGGAATAGAAAACAGACTTCCCTTTTCAGATATTTTATTTTGCAATTCAGGTAAGAAAGGCCTCTATAAGGAGGTTTGGATGGGGTATGACAATTTTCTTATATCTCGGTAGGTGTTTTCCCAAAGTGCTTTTTAAAAGCACGACTGAAGATGCTGAGACTGGAAAAACCGGAAAGTTCACTGACCTCGGTTACTGTATACTGGCCGGATTGCAGAAGTTTGAGTGCATGGTTCATGCGTACCGTTTTGATAAAGTCGGATGGCGATTGATCTGTCAATGCTTTGATTCTTTTGTATAAGAGTGAGGAACTGACGTTCATTGCGGCAGCAAATTCTTCTTTTCCAAATTCATAGTTGGCGATGTTTTCATTAATGACAGCTATCGCCTTGTTTACAAAGGGATCGTTCGGCTTACTTTTAGGTTTGCTTTGGAGTATGGATTTTTCTTTGCAAGAACCTGATTCGCTTTGTTGCATTTCTTCTTGCATCAGTATTTGGGCTGCATCAGCAATAAGCCTGTCATTGGTACTTTTTCGTTTTAGGCGGTTCGAGTAACTTTTGAAGGCGTAAATAATATAACTGACGATACATAGGCTTATAAGAGTTGCAAACCACCAGGTATTCCAAAAGGGAGGTGTAATATGTATATTCAGGCTACGCTCATCTATGATTTGTGATAGCGAACCGTCATACATTCTAATATGCAGTTTGAAGTCTCCACCGGGAAGATTGGTATAGTTGATAAAATGAAGTTCCGAGGGGCGACTCCAGTCTGTATCCAATCCTTCTAATAGCCATGAGAATTTCATGTTTCTGGCAGAACCTCCTGTTGGTAAGAGTTCTAACATGAAATTGTTTTGAGTATAGTTCAGTGATAGTGTCTTTTGTTGATTGACGGGAATATTTTTCAATAAATGGGGAATCGTACGTATGGAACGGCCGCTTACAGTGATATTTTGGAAAAAAATGTTTCCTTGGGGACGAGTTTCATGAATCAGTTCCGGGGCAAACATGATTGCACCGTTATTGGTTCCCCAAATCAGTTTGCCATTCTTCAGCTTTGTACAGGAGTTGACGCAGAAAGTTGTGTTTGAAAGTGAGTAGACGGAAGTATACGACCGGATTGCATTGTTCAATATGTTGAGCCTACATAAACCATTTTCCGTACCGATCCATAAGAAACCGTTATCCAATAAGATGCTGTTTACATAGTTGGATGTCAGTCCCGATTCTGTGGTGAGCCGTTCTGTTTGTCGTTTATCATAATCATATTTTATCAGTCCGTCTCTACAAGTCGCAACCCATATCGTATTGTTGTTTATTACTATATCTTGTGCCAAACTGCCTTCAACTAAGGTCTCTATCGTTCCATGATTTTTATCCAGCAAAAATAAACCGCGTGAGGTTGTGAGCAATAATTTTCCCGCAGAGAGTTCGGCAAATGAGCTGACTGGTTGGATTGGGTATTCCCGGAAACAATTTTCTTTTATCCGATAGCAGGATAGATTTTGGTTGCCGCCAATCCACACATCTCCTTCTTCATCCACAAAACAGTCAAAGATAAAATCTCCTGAAAAGCCGGGAGTATGAGTTTTAGAAGAATAGTGTTGAAGTGTTTGTCCGGTTTTTCTATCCAGCAGGTAGACGCCGGAAGAATAACTGCCCGCCCAAATACGCCCTTGACTATCTTCGCATAAAGTCAAAAAGACCTTTGCTTGCTCTGATTTGTTCTGATAGTAATGATTCCACTTATTGGATACCGGATTCCATCGGCTTAGACCGTTGTTTGTAGCAAACCATATATGCCCTTCATGATCTTCCATAATCTTGTTGACATAGTTGTTTCCTAAAGAGTTCGGGTTATTAATCTGATATGCAATGGGGGTAATCTGTGAGTTTACGTTTTCAAAAAAAGATAATTTACCGGTGTATGTAGCTACCCAGTTTCGGGATTTATCACAGAAAATGTCGTATACTCCATCACCTCGAAGTGAAAAGGGGTTATTTAGGTCTTCTTTATAAATATTGAGAAGCTTATCTCCTTTTTCGCTGATATTCCATATTCCTTGACCATCAATACCAATCAAAAGAGTATTGTTGATATCTTTTTTTATGGCAAGAATTGGTTGTTTGGGAAAGCCCTTTAGTGGTATGGATGATAGTGTTTTTTTAATTATATCATAATAAAAAAGTCCGGCGGCTCCGGTACCGATCCATAGACGGTTTAGTTGTTCGTCATAGTATAGGCTGGCTATCTGGCGGAAATCTTTTGTATCGTTGGGGTAGATAAGGCGACTTTTTGATGTTGATATATCCAGCAATGAGATACCTGTTGATGTTATATAAAACAAATGATTTTTATCATAGAAGGTGAGATGCTTTATCTCTTCTTCCGTTTGTGTGATTTTTGTTAGTATATTGTTTTCGTATTTGAACAGACCTGTTGAAGAGGCAATCCAAAGGTTACTTTTTTTATCTGTAACAATGGTTCCTATGGTGATGTGACTGTTGCCGGTTTCTTCCCGTAGGTCTGTCAGAAAAAGGAAACGGTCAGTGACTTCATCGTAATGAAATATCTGACTATTATTGGTGTATGAGAATAGTTGTGAATTGCCGTAAGTCAACTTTACGAATACAAAATCAGTGGTTTTGCAAGGCAGTTCATAATTGCGGCAATCGCCTTCGGTAACTCTCAAAACTCCTGTTTTAGTAGAAGCCCAAATAAAACCATATTGATCTTTACAGACAGAAAATGCTTCTCCTGATGTTATGCCATAAATATCACTGATGTTGTAAAACTTGACATTGGCTGAGAAAGAATTCAAACTTATGAAAAGTAAGATGAATGTCAGTAGACTGATTTGGGCCTTTAATATAGTTCGAATCTTTTCCATGAGGAAACTTTCATTTAATAAAGCAAATGGATCGTATTAAGTTTGAACCGATCATTTTGATATTGTTTGTGTTGAAATGTTGTTGATTATCAGTTTACTATGTTTGATAAAACAGCGAGCTTTGATACTATTTACACAACAAAGATATTGATTTATAAGTTACTATGCAATATGCCAGTGGATGTTTTGCTATATTAATCCGAATAGTTATTTAAAAAGCTGTCAGATATGCATAAGAAACGATTAGAACAGGTATCCCCGATTTTGGAAAGTTCCGGAGTTCTCAAACAGGAGAGTCGTATGGCATCAATTTGTTAAAAAAGCAAGTCATCTCCAAAATTCAACGTTCTGTTTATCGTAAAAATCCCCCGTCAATTTTCTGGATTTTTATTAAACTGGCTTGGACTTACATTGTAATATTTCTTAAATACCTCACGAAAGTATTTAGCGTCCGAAAATCCAATCATGTCAGCAATCTCCGTTATTGTATATTCACCTTGTTTCAGTAGTTTTGCAGCATGTTGCAAACGTATCATCCGGATGTAATCAGCCGGAGCATAGCCGGTCAATGCCTTTAATTTATTGAAAAAACTTGTACGGCTCATGTGGTGCTGACTACTGAGTATATCTACATTGAAGTCCGAGTTTCCCATGTTGTTCTCTATACATTCCTTGACAGAGGCTATGAATTTCCAATCTAAAGTATTGGTGCAATTAGTCGGAAGGCTCTGCTCTTTGTCTTCGATGCTGTTATAAACCAGACGGAGCAGAGCACGATTTGCAAGTATATTCTTAACCGTTGCCTTGAGTATTCCCACACTGAAAGGTTTGATGATGTAGGCGTCTGCTCCGGTTTTCAATCCTTCGAGCATGTTTTTCTCATCACCCAGTGCGGTCAGTAAAAGGACCGGAATATGAGACATCTCAAGATTTCCTTTTATAATTGAGCAGAGTTCATCTCCGGTCATTTCGGGCATCATTATGTCGGATATGACGAGATCCGGATTAAATTCCCGTATTATGATCAATGCCTCTTTTCCATTGGGGCAGGACTGGATATTATATCCTGCTTTAAACATATCAACAAGATAATTGCGTAAATCATCATTGTCCTCTACTATCAGGATACGTTGTAAAGAACTGCTTTCTTGAGATATTTCCATGAATGGTGCTTCTGAAGTATCTTTACTTATGATAGTCTCCGGATGTTCATCCAAAGTCTTAGGAGAAATAAATTTTGCTTTATGGAGATGACTGTTTCCTTTCGGGAAAGTAATTTGTACACATGTACCTTGATGTTCAGTACTCTGAATTTGAATCCTACCTTTATGTAATTTGACCAGTTTGTATACCAGCATCAGTCCGATTCCACTGCCTGTTACTTTTAGGTTAATGACATTACTTCCTCGAAAATAATTCTTGAACAATTTTTTTTGTTCACATGAGGGAATACCGATTCCGGTATCTCTCACTTCGATACTCCAAGAATTTCCTTCTTCGCAGGCATAAATGTGTACGCTACCGCCTTCAGGGGTATATTTCAATGCATTTGACAGGATATTCTTTAGAATAGATCCCATCTTGTCACTGTCAAACCACACATTTAGATAGTCAAAATTGCTTTCATAAACAAACCTGACATGTTTCATCTCGGCATATTTGCGGAAAGTGGCGCAAACATTGTTCATGTAGGAGTTCAGTTCATATTCGGAAACATAAAGTGTGGAAGAGTAGATATCTATTCGTTCGAAATTTATCAGGTTGGTCGTCAGTTGGAGCAATGCATTTACATTTTTGAGAGCTATATTTATATGCGGTAATGCCTGCTCTGTTACCATATGGTTTTCTATAACTTCTTCCAGTGGAGCCTTTATTAATGTGAGCGGTGTGCGTATGTCGTGGGCTGTATTAATGAAAAAGCGTGTTTTTTCATCCGAAACCTTCTTTTGCTTGTGTAACATGATGATACGGAATATGATACTCGTGACCAGTACCAGCAAGAGCACGTATCCTGCCATAGCCCATATACTGGCCCATGCTGGAGGCGTTATGATAATCTGAATATTTCTTGTCTCATAAGTCTTATATTTTTCTTCATTGGATATGGCGCGAATCTGTAACGTATAATTGCCGGGAGGCAGATTTCTTACAATAATCCTGTTGTCTTGGCTAGGACGGCTCCATTCTTTATGAAAGCCGTCAATTTTCCATGAATACAGAATGTTGGAAGGGTAATCATAATTAATGGAGGCTACGTCAAGGGAAAAGGAGTTTTGTCCGTAGGTCAGTTTTAGCCGGTCAGTTTCGTCAATATCCTTTTCCAGCGGAGAACCGTCATCACCCGGATATACGGGATGATAGGCTATCATGAAATCGCGCAGTAACAAACGCGAGTAATGCGGTTCTGGTATCTCTATGTCTGTTGGAAACCTGACTGCACCGTCATTGCCACCAAAAACAAGTGCGTTTTTACTGTAGGTGGTAGCAGAGCCGGCATTAAAATTGACGCTCATCAAGCCTTGTTCCCTTGTCCAATTGCGGAAAGAGTGTGCTTTGGGTGAGTAAATGGTGATTCCGTTTTCTGTACCCATGAGCAAACTCCCGTTTTGGCGCGGAAGAATTGTATAGATATTGTCGGAAATCAGTGCACAGTTTTCTGTACGATATTGGTGGATAAACTTCTTTTTATTGATGTCATATACAAGCAGTCCGGCTCCACGAGTGCCGATATATAAGATACCGTCGTCTCTTTGGTACAATGCGCATATATAAGGAGATTCAATAGGCAAGTCAACGTATTGATAAATTCCCGATTCCTTGTCAAGCTGGTAGAGTCCCATTCTTGTCCCAATCCACATTTGCCGGGTGTCTTTTTCCTGAATAGTGGTAATAGAAGTTACTCCTGGATATAAACGTACACTTTTGTTCTCAAGATTGATGCGCTTCAAATGGTAATATCCACCGGACCAAATATCACTGTTCGAATCTTTTTTGATGTCATATATATATTGGTCAGGACGTACCCCTGCAATAGTGGTAGGAGATAGATAGCTTATGTTAAATCCTTTCTTCTTTTCTATTCTACATATATCTGACGTAAAACCACCGGCCCATATGACACCGGGAGAAACTTCACAGAGTGTTAAGAAGATATGATTCTTATCATCTGGTATCGGGTCAAAGGAACTGAAGAAGGAATGCCATTCTTTGGTGTCCGTCTGATAAAGGCTGATACCATTACTGGTTGCAAACCAGAGGTCACCATCACTGTCCTCCATTACATCATGAACTTGATCGTTCGCCAGTGAATGGTTGTTTCCGAGAGAATGTCTTATCAGGTCGTAACTCCTATAACGGTTGTTGCGAATTGTAATACCGGTAGGATAATTGGCAAGCCAGATGCGTTCCTCTTCATCCACATAAATGTCATTGATATTGTTTCCGTTCATTCCGTTATAACTGCTATAATCAGCTGTTATATAGGGTTCACTCATATATGTGTCCATATCTAATTTGTATACACCTTTCCCGCCAGTGGCTACTAGAAGTTCATGAGGGTTCAATGCTACGATTTGGTTTACCTCTACATTATTGGGTGATTGGCAGGGGATGACTTTTCCTGTTTTCCCCATATCATATACAAGTATTCCTTCTTTATAGTTCCCTATAAATAGTTGTTTTGAAACGGCATGGTAATAGAGTTCATGTATTGGTGTATCAATACTTTTCACAGCTTCGTCAGCTACCTGCTTTAGCGCAGTCTTTTCTGCCCGGACGCAAAACAGCCCGCTTCCTGTACCGATAAAGAAATGGTTGTCGTCTGTCTGTTCAATGGTGGTTATTTCACCGTTGACCGGCGTCGGTATATGTAGAGTCGTTCCGGTATGAATATCATACCATGTAATGCCTGTCTCTTATACACATCTCCGAGCCCACGAGACAGGCAGAAATCT
>ENA-UAEA01000285-UAEA01000285.1-human-gut-metagenome-genome-assembly--contig:-NODE-285-length-17688-cov-4.334146_pt1 | contig 17688 bp, 9 predicted proteins | sample MGYA00244276_ERZ654272 | MGnify/ENA primary metagenome ERZ654272 (study PRJEB26926, sample SAMN06165034) | human gut metagenome | biome: ENVO:00009003; feature: ENVO:2100002; material: ENVO:00002003... | reverse complement strand
GGACAAGGTGCGGGAACTGTTGCAACTGTCGCAGGAACCCATCAGTCTGGAAACGCCGGTAGGGGAGGAAGAGGACGCCCATCTGGAGGACTTTATTCAGGACGAGGACGCCGGTGTCCCGGTGGACGAAGCCGGGCGCCAGCTGCTGCGGCGGGAGCTGCTGCACGTCCTTAAAAGCCTGACGCCCCGGGAGGAGAGGGTCATCACCCTGCGCTTTGGTCTGGAGGATGGCCGTGCCCGCACCCTGGAAGAACTGGGCAAGGAGTTCAACGTGACCCGGGAGCGGGTGCGTCAGATCGAAGCAAAGGCGCTGCGCAAGCTGCGCCACCCCAGCCGCGCAAAGCTGCTGCGGGATTATCTGGACGAGTGAGCATTCTATATAATAGGACAAGGCCGCTGCACGGCGTTCCGTGCGGCGGTCTCTTCTTTTTGCGGCAGGGAAGTAAAAAAGTAATACCTCCGGGCGCAAGAGTAAAGATAGACAAATTGCACAAGGGTATTATGAACAGGAACGTGCAAAATAAAAAAATCAAGTACTTGGAAAGTAAACGGCTACACACTGCCGGGCGTTCGAAAACAAACCGAAAATTAAATTTATTTCGGCAAAAAACTGAAAAATGGCTTGACAACAGGGGTTTTGGGGTGTATACTGCATTAGTATCACATAATGGACTAGTGCGTCAAAAAGGGAGCTGTGATGGCTGCCACTTGAGGGGTCACCCCGAAAAGTTTGTGCAAAATGCCGGAAGGTTCCACAGGACGCGGGTCGAATTATGTGTGTCTGCTCAAATTTGACCCGCGTATACGACATCCCGTAGAATATAAAAGTAAGGAGTGGTTGATTTTATGATGAAAGTCAAGCCCGTAAAGCTCGGCAAAACCGAGCGCATGAGCTTCTCCCACATCGACGAAGTCATCAGTATGCCGAACCTGATCGAGGTGCAGAAGAACTCGTATCAGTGGTTCCTGGATGAAGGCCTGAAGGAGGTCTTCCACGATATCGGCACCATTGAGGACTACACCGGCAATCTGGCACTGAGCTTTGTGGACTTCCGGCTGGATAAGGAGCCGAAGTACAGCATCAAGGAGTGCAAGGAGCGCGACGTTACCTTTGCAGCCCCCCTGCGCGTCACTGCCCGTCTGCTGAACAAGGAGACCGGCGAGGTGAAGGATCAGGAGATCTTCATGGGTGACTTCCCCCTGATGACCGACGCAGGCACCTTTGTCATCAACGGTGCCGAGCGTGCAATCGTCAGCCAGCTGGTCCGCTCTCCCGGTGTGTTCTACGGCCATGCGAAGGATAAGGTCGGTAACGACCTGTACAGCGCCACCATGAACCCCAACCGCGGTGCATGGCTGGAGTACGAGACCGATGCCGCCAACGTGTTCTATGTCCGTATCGATAAGAACCGTAAGCTGCCCGTCACCGTGCTGTGCCGTGCACTGGGCCTGTCCTCTAACGAGGATATCCTGAACTACTTCGGCGAGGACGAGCGCATTCTGGCCACGCTGGAAAAGGATACCACCAAGAACCGCGAGGAGGGCCTGCTGGAAGTCTACCGCAAGCTGCGCCCCGGCGAGCCCCCCACGGTGGAGTCCGCTACCAGCCAGATCGATATGCTGTTCTTCGATCCGCGCCGGTACGACCTGTCCCGCTTCGGCCGCTATAAGATGAATAAGAAGCTGTCTCTGGCACGCCGCATCATGGACCATGTGGCCGCAGAGAACGTGGTGGATCCCTTCACCGGCGAGATCCTTGTCGAGGCCGACAAGAAGATCGACCGCAAGCTGGCTGAGAAGATCGATGCTGCCGGCGTGAATCTGGTCGTGCTGAAGATCGATGATCCCATGAAGGATCAGCCCCACAAGGTCAAGGTCATCACCAACGGCTGCGTGGACGCACAGGCCATCATCGACAGCTACTACCCCGCATTCAAGGGTGTGGATGTCAAGGAGTGCGGCATCAACGAGCGCTGCTGCCTCAAGGAGCTGCGCAAGATCCTTGATAACGCCTCCAGCGCCGAGGAGGTCATGGAGAGCCTGAAGAAGGATCACGACCTGCTCATCGGCCGTACCGTCACCATCGACGATATCCTGTCCTCCATCAACTACCTGAACGGTCTGGGCTACGGCATCGGCACCACCGATGATATCGACCATCTGGGCAACCGCCGTATCCGCAGCGTGGGCGAGCTGCTGCAGAACCAGTTCCGCATCGGTTTCTCCCGTATGGAGCGCGTCATCCGTGAGCGTATGACCCTGCAGAGTCAGGATCAGAGCGTCATCACTCCGCAGGCACTGATCAACATCCGTCCTGTGGTGGCAGCCATCAAGGAGTTCTTCGGCTCCTCTCCGCTGTCTCAGTTCATGGATCAGAATAACCCTCTGGCTGAGCTGACCCACAAGCGCCGTCTGTCTGCTCTGGGCCCCGGCGGTCTGAGCCGTGACCGCGCAGGCTTCGAAGTCCGCGACGTTCATTACAGCCACTATGGCCGTATGTGCCCCATTGAGACCCCTGAAGGCCCCAACATCGGTCTGATCTCCTATCTGGCATCCTACGCCAAGATCAACGAGTACGGCTTCGTGGAGGCTCCCTACCGCAAGGTCAAGAAGATCTACGACGAGAACAACAACCTCATCGAGCAGGTCGTCACCGACGAGGTGGAGTATATGACCGCCGATGTGGAGGACGAGTACGTTGTGGCACAGGCCAACGAGCCGCTGGATGAAGGCAAGCACTTCATCCGTCCCCGTGTGTCTGCCCGCCGCCGCGACGAGATCTTGGAAATCGACGCAGAGAAGGTCGATTACATGGACGTTTCTCCGCGAATGATGGTCTCTGTTGCTACCGCTTGCATCCCCTTCCTGGAGAACGATGACTGTAACCGTGCACTGATGGGCTCTAACATGCAGCGTCAGGCAGTGCCTCTGATGGTCACCCAGCAGCCCATTGTTGCTACCGGTATGGAGTACAAGGCTGCTACCGATTCCGGCACTGCTGTGCTGGCCAAGAGCAACGGCGTTGTGGAAAAGGTCGATGCCGACCATGTTGTGGTGCGCAACGAGCAGGGCGCTCTGGAGGATTATTCTCTGATCAAGTTTGCCCGCTCCAACGCAGGCACCTGCATCAACCAGCGCCCCATCGTAGAAGTGGGCGAGACCGTCACCGCCGGTCAGGTGCTGGCCGATGGCCCCGCAATGCGCAACGGCGAGATCTCTCTGGGTAAGAACGCCCTGATCGGCTTCATGACCTGGGAGGGCTACAACTACGAGGACGCCGTCCTGCTGAACGAGAAGATCGTGCGTGAGGACGTGTACACCTCCATCCACATCGAGGAGTACGAGACCGAGAGCCGCGATACCAAGCTGGGACCCGAAGAGATCACCCGCGACATCCCCAACGTTTCTGAGGACGCCCTGAAAGATCTGGACGAGCGCGGCATCATCCGCATCGGTGCCGAGGTCAAGAGCGGCGATATTCTGGTCGGTAAGGTCACCCCGAAGGGTGAGACCGAGCTGACTGCTGAGGAGCGCCTGCTGCGTGCCATCTTCGGTGAGAAAGCCCGCGAGGTGCGCGATACCTCTCTGCGTGTGCCCCACGGCGCATACGGCATCATTGTGGATGTCAAGGTCTTTACCCCGGAGAACAGCGATGAGCTGCAGCCCGGTGTGCGCGAGGTCGTCCGCTGCTATATCGCTCAGAAGCGTAAGATCAGCGTCGGCGATAAGATGGCAGGCCGTCACGGTAACAAGGGTGTCGTTTCCCGCATCCTGCCGCAGGAGGATATGCCCTACCTGCCCGACGGCACTCCGCTGGACATCGTGCTGAACCCGCTGGGCGTGCCTTCCCGTATGAATATCGGTCAGGTGCTGGAAGTCAACCTCGGCTACGCTGCCAAGGCCTGCGGCATCAAGGTCATGACCCCTGTCTTTGACTCTGCCCGTGAGAACGACATCGGCGATACTTTTGATACCGCCCGCGAGATGTGGCACGGCGAGAATGCTCCCGCATATCCCACCAAGCTGCCCAAGATCATGGGCGAGAAGGGCCACATCATCGACTTCTCCAAGATCGAGCTGGATCGTGACGGCAAGACCACCGTTTACGATGGCCGTACCGGTGAAAAGTTTGATAACCGCGTTACCGTTGGTTATATGTACTACCTCAAGCTGCATCACCTGGTCGACGATAAGATCCACGCCCGTTCCACCGGCCCCTACTCTCTGGTCACTCAGCAGCCTCTGGGCGGCAAGGCTCAGTTCGGCGGTCAGCGCTTCGGCGAGATGGAGGTCTGGGCACTGGAAGCTTACGGCGCCGCTTACACCCTGCAGGAGATCCTGACTGTCAAGTCCGATGATGTGGAGGGTCGTGTCAAGACCTACGAAGCCATCGTCAAGGGCGAGCCCATCCCGCAGCCCGGCATCCCCGAGTCCTTCCGCGTTATGCTGAAGGAACTGCAGTCTCTGGGTATGGACGTGATCGTGCAGGATAAGGACGGCAACGAGATCGATATGCGCCAGAACTTCGACGATGAAGAGACCGGCTTTGATATGCGTGACGTTGCCGGTACCGAGACTGTGGTGCAGGAGAGCGAACTGACTGATTACAACATCAAGGACGCCGATGCAGGTTTCGATGATCCTTCTGTGCTGGAGGACGATAACTCCGGTGCCGAGGCTCCGGCTGCTTCTGACGAAGTAGATTTCTGATTTGGATACACAACACAGCCTTCCCCTTTGGCCGCGTGCTGCGGCAGGGGAGAAGCGCCTGTGATCCTGTAACAGAAAAGCCGCCTGTATCATCGAAACAACTAGAGATTAAGAAAGGGTTCGTTTCATGGAAAACAACGTTTTCGATTCCATCAAGATCGGCCTTGCCTCCCCGGAGCAGATCCGCGCTTGGAGCTACGGCGAGGTCAAAAAGCCCGAAACCATCAACTACCGCACCCTGAAGCCGGAGCGTGACGGCCTGTACTGCGAGCGCATTTTTGGACCTACCAAGGACTGGGAGTGCCACTGCGGTAAGTACAAGCGCATCCGTTACAAGGGCAAGGTGTGTGATCGCTGCGGCGTCGAGGTCACCAAGGCCAAGGTCCGCCGTGAGCGTATGGGTCACATCGAGCTGGCCGCTCCTGTGAGCCACATCTGGTACTTCAAGGGCATCCCCAGCCGCATCGGCCTGATGCTGGACATCAGCCCCCGCCTGCTGGAAAAGGTGCTGTACTTTGCAAGCTATATCGTCACCGATCCCGGTCTGACCCCGCTGGATAAAAAGCAGCTGCTGACCGAGAAGGAATACCGCGAAATGTGCGAGCGCTACGGCGACGAGTTCGAGGCTGCCATGGGCGCCGAGGCTGTCCAGACCCTGCTGAAGGAGATCGATCTGGATCAGCTGAGCGCTGAGCTGACCGCCGAGGTGGAGAAGTCCTCCGGCCAGAAGCGCGTGCGCATCCTCAAGCGTCTGGAGGTCGTGGAGGCTTTCCGCATCTCCGGTAACCGCCCCGAGTGGATGGTCATGGACGTGCTGCCCGTGCTGCCGCCTGACCTGCGCCCCATGGTTCAGCTGGACGGCGGCCGCTTCGCCACCTCCGACCTGAACGATCTGTACCGCCGCGTCATCAACCGCAACAACCGTCTGCGCCGCCTGCTGGAGCTGGGCGCTCCCGACATCATCGTGCGCAACGAGAAGCGGATGCTGCAGGAGGCTGTGGACAGCCTGATCGACAACGGCCGCCGCGGCCGTCCGGTCACCGGCCCCAACAACCGTGCACTGAAGAGCCTTTCCGATCTGCTGAAGGGCAAGCAGGGCCGTTTCCGTCAGAACCTGCTGGGCAAGCGTGTTGACTACTCCGGCCGTTCCGTTATCGTCGTCGGCCCTGAGCTGAAGATGGATCAGTGCGGTCTGCCCAAGGAGATGGCTCTGGAGCTGTTCAAGCCCTTTGTCATGAAGGATCTAGTGGAGAAGGGCATTGCCAACAACATCAAGTCCGCCCGCAAGATGGTCGAGCGTGCAAAGCCCGAAGTCTGGGACAGCCTCGAGACCGTTATCAAGGGTCACCCCGTGCTGCTGAACCGTGCACCTACCCTGCACCGTCTGGGCATTCAGGCCTTCAACCCCGTGCTGGTGGAAGGCCGTGCCGTCAAGCTGCACCCGCTGGCCTGTACCGCATTCAACGCCGACTTCGACGGCGACCAGATGGCAGTCCATCTGCCTCTGAGTGAGGATGCCTGCCGTGAAGCCAAGATGCTGATGCTGGCTTCCGGCAACCTGCTGAAACCCTCTGACGGCGCACCTGTTACCGTGCCTACGCAGGATATGATTCTGGGCAGCTACTACCTGACCACCGTCCGCGAGAACGACGAGGGCGCAGGCAAGGTGTTCCGTGATGAGAACGAGGTTCTGATGGCTTACGCCGAGCACGTCATCACCCTGCACGCGCCCATCAAGGTGCGCCGCACCATGACCATTGACGGCGTGGAGCGCACCGGTCTGGTGGATGCCACCGCCGGCCGCATCATCTTCAACAATCCCATTCCCCAGAACCTGGGCTATGTGGATCGTACCGATCCCGAGCACTGGCTGGAGTACGAGGTCAGCTTCCGCGTGACCAAAAAGACCCTGCCCGAGATCATCTCCCGCTGCATGACCCGCAACGGCACCCGCAAGTGTGCTAAGATGCTGGATGCCATCAAGGCACAGGGCTATAAGTACTCCACCCTGTCCGCTATCTCCGTGGCTGTGTGCGACGCTGTGATCCCGCCCCAGAAGCAGGAGCTGATCGCCGAGGCCGATAAGGAGATCGCCAAGGTCGGCAAGCTGTTCAACCGTGGTCTGATCTCGGATAACGAGCGTTACAACAAGACCATCGATATCTGGCAGAAGACCACCGATAAGGTCTCCAAGGCTCTGGCAGACAACCTGCCCAAGGACAACGAGATCTATATGATGGCAGACTCCGGTGCTCGTGGTTCTATGAACCAGATCAAGCAGCTGGCTGGTATGCGCGGCCTGCTGGCAAACACCGCCGGTCACACCATCGAGATGCCCATTCGTGCAAACTACCGCGAAGGTCTGAACATTCTGGAATATTTCGTTTCTGCCCGTGGTGCTCGTAAGGGTCTGGCTGATACCGCTCTGCGTACTGCCGACTCCGGTTACCTGACCCGCCGCATGGTCGATGTTTCTCAGGACGTCATCGTCCGCGAGATCGACTGCGGCACCACAGATGGCCTGTGGGTCTCTGAGATCCACGAGGGCAAGGAGAAGATCGAGAGCTTCCGCGAGCGTCTGATCGGCCGTTTTGCCGTGGGCGATGTGGTCAATCCCATCACCGGCAAGGTCATCGTGCCCGAGGGCAAGATGATCGACCTGTACGATGCCAACGAGATCGAGGCAGCCGGTATCACCCGTCTGAAAATCCGCAGCCTGCTGACCTGCCGTGCAAAGACCGGCGTCTGCGCACGCTGCTACGGTTCCGATATGGCAAACGGCGAGCCGGTCCGTCTGGGCGAGTCTGTCGGTGTTATCGCCGCAGAGTCCATCGGCGAGCCCGGTACTCAGCTGACCATGCGTACTTTCCATACCGGCGGTATCGCATCTGCCGAGGATATTACACAGGGTCTGCCCCGTGTTGAGGAGCTGTTCGAGAGCCGCCGTCCCAAGAGCATGGCCATCATGAGCGAGATCTCCGGTGTGGTCTCTCAGGACGACACCAAGAAGAACGTGGTCATCAAGGTCACCGGCAAGGACGAGAACGGTGCAGAGGAAGTCAAGAGCTACTCCATCCCGTTCACCCAGCATTCCCGCGTGATGCCCGGCGACCGTGTGGAGAAGGGCGACATCATCACCCGCGAGGGCGTGCTGTACCCGCAGGATATTCTGGCCATCAAGGGTCTGGAGGACGTGCAGAACTACCTGATCAACGAGGTCCAGAAGGTCTACCGTCTGCAGGGCGTTGAGATCAACGATAAGCATATCGAAGTCATCGTCCGTCAGATGTGCCGCAAGGTGCGCGTGACCGACTCCGGCTCCTCCAACCTGATCGGCGGTGCTCTGGCAAGCCGTCTGGAGGTGGAGAACATCAATGCCGATCTGCAGAAGCGCATTGATGCAGGCGAAGAGGGTCTGAAGCTGGTGGAGTACCAGCAGGTGCTGCTGGGCATCACCAAGGCTGCTCTGGCCAACGACTCCTTCCTGTCCGCTGCATCCTTCCAGGAGACCACCCGCGTGTTGACCGAGGCCGCCATCAAGGGTAAGGTCGACCCGCTGTCCGGTCTGAAGGAGAACGTCATCATCGGTAAGCTGATCCCCGCCGGTACCGGTCTGCCGGAGGTGCGTGAGGATCTGAAGAACCGTGAGGCTGAGCGCGATGCCGAGATCGCAGCCGAGCTGGCTGCCTCCGCACAGTAAGCGCGGCATCTGTCAGGATCTGATCCGTTAAACAAAACCGCTCCGTGGGCGAAAGCCTGCGGGGCGGTTTTTGCGTGCCAAAGGCAGCGCAGCAGGGGATGGAAAAGGCACTTTTTCTGCCAAAAACTGTCTGAAAGAAAAAATCTGGAATAAATACAAAAAAATTTGCAAAAACTGTTGACATCCGGCCGCAAAGCGGGTATTATATAACTGTTGCGCGTCCCTCATGGGGATAGTGCGGCAAAAAAGTCGGAAAATCTTCCGATGTTCATCATTAAGAAAGGAGAAACAAAATGCCTACTTTTAACCAGCTTGTACGCAAAGGCCGTGAGGTCCTGACTACCAAGAGCACCGCTCCCGCTCTGCAGAAGACTTATAACTCTCAGAAGAAGCAGTACTCTGATCTGAGCAGCCCCCAGAAGCGTGGTGTCTGCACTGCAGTTCGTACCATGACCCCCAAGAAGCCTAACTCTGCTCTGCGTAAGGTTGCTCGTGTCCGCCTCACGAATGGTATCGAGGTCACCTCTTACATTCCCGGTATCGGCCATAACCTGCAGGAGCACTCCGTCGTGCTGATCCGTGGCGGCCGTGTTAAGGACCTGCCCGGTGTGCGTTACCACATCATCCGTGGTACCCTGGATACTCAGGGTGTGGCAGGCCGTAATCAGGCCCGCTCCAAGTACGGCGCAAAGCGTCCTAAGGCCGGTGCTGCAAAGAAGTAATTGAGGACAACCGCCATAAACGGCTTTCCTTTATATAAATAACAAGTCCGCTTAAAAGCGGAGGGTAACGGTTTATGTAAGGTCAGCTCTTTGTGACACAACGGGAGTTTTATTACTTTCGAGTACCGATGATATCATTCTGTGAAGGAGGGAAGAAAGATGCCTAGAAGAGGTAACATTGCTAAGCGCGATGTCTTAGCTGATCCTATTTACAATTCCAAGATGGTCACCCGCTTGGTCAACAGCGTCATGCTGGATGGCAAGAAGGGCGTCGCTCAGAAGATCGTTTACGAAGCTTTCTCCATGATTCAGGAAAAGACCGGCAACGATCCTCTGGAGACTTTCGAGAAGGCGATGGAGAACATCATGCCCAGCCTCGAGTGCAAGACCCGCCGTGTTGGTGGCGCTAACTACCAGGTTCCCTTGGAGGTCAGCCCCGCTCGCCGCGAGACTCTGGGTCTGCGCTGGCTGACTGCCTACAGCCGCACCCGTGGTGAGAAGACCATGGCACAGCGTCTGGCTGCTGAGATCATGGATGCTGCCAACAACACTGGTAACGCCGTGAAGAAGCGTGAGGACACTCACAAGATGGCAGAAGCTAACAAGGCTTTCGCACATTTCCGTTATTGATCTGTTCTGTAGGAGGTTAATTTCATGGCTACACCCAGAGAAGTTTCTCTTCAGATGACGAGAAATATCGGCATTATGGCTCATATCGATGCCGGCAAGACGACCACTACCGAGCGTATCCTGTACTACACCGGTATCAACCATAAGATCGGTGAGGTCCACGATGGCGGTGCCACGATGGACTGGATGGTTCAGGAGCAGGAGCGTGGTATCACCATCACTTCCGCTGCTACCACCTGCTACTGGTCTCACTCTGAGACCCAGAAGGATCCGGTCGCGTTCAAGAAGAATCGTCACCGCATCAACATTATCGACACTCCGGGCCACGTGGACTTCACTGTTGAGGTTCAGCGTTCCCTGCGCGTTCTGGACGGTTCTGTGACCGTTCTGGCCGCAAAGGGTGGTGTCGAGCCTCAGTCTGAGACCGTTTGGCGTCAGGCTGATGAATACAAAGTCCCCCGTATGGTGTACGTCAACAAGATGGACACCATGGGTGCTGACTTCTTCCGCTGCATCAAGATGCTGCATGATCGTCTGCACGCCAACGGCGTGGCCATCCAGCTGCCCATCGGTCAGGAGGATACCTTCCGCGGTATCGTTGACTTGGTCGATATGAACGCTGAGGTCTACTACGACGACATGGGCAACGATATGCGTACCGAGCCCATCCCCGAGGATATGGTCGAGCAGGCTGAAGAGTACCGTAACATTCTGGTCGAGGCTGTTGCCGAGAACGACGAAGAGCTGATGGAGAAGTACCTTGAGGGCGAGGAGATCACCCGCGAGGAGCTGAAGAAGGCCATCCGCAAGGAAACCATTGCAAATACTCTGGTTCCCGTTGTCTGCGGCTCTTCCTACAAGAACCGCGGTGTGCAGAAGCTGCTGGACGCTATCGTTGACTATATGCCCGCTCCTACCGATGTTGAGGACATCAAGGGTGTGAATCCTGAGACCGAAGAGCAGGAGACCCGTCCGTCTTCCGACGACGCTCCCTTCGCAGCTCTGGCTTTCAAGATCGCTACCGACCCGTTTGTTGGTAAGCTGGCATACTTCCGTGTCTACTCCGGTAAGGTCGAGGCAGGTACTACTGTCTACAACTCCGTGAAGGACAGCAAGGAGCGTATGGGCCGCATCCTGCAGATGCACTCCAACCACCGCAAGGATATCGACTGCTGCTATGCAGGTGATATTGCTGCTGTTGTCGGTCTGAAGAACACCACCACTGGTGATACTCTGTGTGATGAGAATCATCCCATCATTCTGGAGTCCATGAAGTTCCCCGAGCCCGTTATCCGCGTTGCTATCGAGCCTAAGACCAAGGCTGGCAACGAGAAGATGGGCATCGCGCTGGCAAAGCTGGCCGAAGAGGATCCGACCTTCAAGACCTACACCGATGAAGAGACCGGCCAGACCATTATTGCTGGTATGGGCGAGCTGCACCTGGAGATCATCGTTGACCGTCTGCTGCGCGAGTTCAAGGTTGAGGCAAACGTGGGCGCACCCCAGGTTGCTTACCGTGAGACCATCCGCAAGGAGGCCAACCAGGAGACCAAGTACGCACGTCAGTCCGGTGGTAAGGGCCAGTACGGTCACGTTAAGATCAAGATCGAACCCAACGAGCCCGGCAAGGGTTACGAGTTCGTCAACGCTATCGTTGGCGGCGCTATCCCGAAGGAATACATCCCTGCTATCGACAACGGTATTCAGGGTGCTATGAAGTCCGGCGTTCTGGCAGGCTATCCTGTTGTTGATGTCAAGGTCACCCTGTGGGATGGTTCTTATCATGAGGTCGACTCCTCTGAAATGGCCTTCTCCATCGCTGGCTCTATGGCATTCAAGGATGCTATGCGCAAGGCTGATCCTATCATCACCGAGCCCATCATGAAGGTTGCTGTTATCGTTCCTGATGAATATCTGGGCGATGTTATCGGTGACCTGAACGCTCGCCGTGGTCAGATCCAGGGCATGGAGGCTATGGCCGGTACCCAGCGTGTCAACGCATTTGTGCCTCTGGCTCAGATGTTCGGCTACGCTACCGACCTGCGTTCCAAGACTCAGGGTCGTGGCCAGTATGTTATGGAGCCCTCTCACTACGAGCCGGTTCCCAAGAACATTGCTGACCAGATCATTGCTGGCCGTACCAAGGGCTAAGCGCTGAAAAGCATGAGAATTTTGCCGGGGTAGTGTAACTCCGGCAAAATTTCCTGTAAAAGCACTTGATTTTACAGGGCAAATTTAGTAGAATAGCCTTGCAGTGCAATGTCTGCATTTTGCAGGGTTGTTGTAACCAATATCAAAACCTAAATTAAGGGAGGATATTCCAATGGCTGAAAAGGCAAAGTTCGACCGTTCTAAGCCGCATGTTAACATCGGCACCATCGGTCACGTTGACCACGGCAAGACCACTCTGACCGCTGCTATCACCAAGTACCTGGCTCTGAAGGGTGATGCAGAGTTCATGGACTACGCTAACATCGATAAGGCTCCTGAGGAGCGTGCTCGTGGTATCACGATCAACTCCGCTCACGTTGAGTATCAGACCGAGAAGCGTCACTACGCTCACGTTGACTGCCCGGGCCATGCTGACTACGTTAAGAACATGATCACTGGTGCTGCTCAGATGGACGGCGCTATTCTGGTCGTTGCTGCTACCGATGGTCCCATGCCCCAGACCCGTGAGCACATCCTGCTGGCTCGTCAGGTCGGCGTGCCCTATATCGTTGTGTTCATGAACAAGTGCGATATGGTCGACGACGAAGAGCTGCTGGATCTGGTCGAGATGGAGATCCGTGAGCTGCTGAGCGAGTACGACTTCCCGGGCGACGACACCCCGATCATTCGTGGTTCCGCTCTGAAGGCTCTGGAGGCTCCCAACGATCCCGAGGATCCCGCTTACGCTTGCATCAAGGAACTGATGGATGCTGTTGATTCCTACATCCCCAACCCGGATCGTGAGGAGGACAAGCCCTTCCTGATGCCCATCGAGGATGTCATGACCATTTCTGGCCGTGGTACCGTTGCTACCGGTCGTGTTGAGCGTGGTATGGCCAAGGTTGGCGATGCTATGGAGATCGTCGGCATCAAGCCCGACCGTCTGAACACCACCATCACCGGTCTGGAGATGTTCCGTAAGTCTCTGGACTTCGCTGAGGCTGGCGATAACATCGGCGCTCTGCTGCGTGGTGTTGATCGTTCCCAGATCGAGCGTGGCCAGGTTCTGGCTAAGCCCGGTTCTGTGCACCCCCACAACGTCTTTGAGGCTCAGGTCTACGTCCTGACCAAGGACGAAGGCGGCCGTCACACTCCCTTCTTCTCCAACTATCGTCCTCAGTTCTACTTCCGTACCACTGACGTGACCGGCATCATCACCCTGCCCGAAGGCACCGAGATGTGCATGCCCGGCGATAACGTCATGATGCACGTTGAGCTGCTGACCCCCGTTGCTATGGAAGAGGGCCTGCGTTTCGCTATCCGTGAGGGTGGCCGTACCGTTGGTTCCGGCGTTGTTGGCAAGATCATTGAGTGATTTTGTCCTTGAACGTAAGTTCCAAGGCTAATTAGCAATTTATAAAGACCTTCCCGTTCCGGAGAGCGGGAAGGTCTTTTTGTTTGTTTATGGCAGCTGCAAACGGCTTTGTTTCACAGCTCCTTTACTGGGTCAGGGTGTTATAGCAGTCTGCAAAGGCGTGCAGAAAGGCGGTCGCTTCCTCTTCTGTGGTAAGGTGGCTTAGGCTGATGCGCCAAGAGGAAAGGGCGTTGCGCCGGTCTTGACTGACTGCAAGCACTGCGCGGGAAGGCAACCCATCGGACGAACAGGCGGATTTGACCGAGACGCACACCCCGCGTGTGTCCAACTCCCGCTGGAACACGGTACCCTTTACGCCCTGCACGCTCAGGTTCAGGATATGCGGCACAGCGTTTGCCGGGCTGTTGATACGTACTTTTGGATAGCGGGAAAGCTCTGCACGCAGCCGGTCATTCAGGCTGCGCACAGTTGCGGCGCGGGCTGGCAGCTCCGCAGTAGCCTTTTCCAAAGCCAGCGCCAGCGAGCAGGCAAGGGCTACGGTAGGTGTGCCGCTGCGGTAGGGGGTAGTGCTCTCTCCGCCGTGGATGAGGGGCGGCAGTGCCAGCCCCAGCCGCTTTACCAGCACACCGATGCCGTTGAGCCCGTAAAACTTATGGGCTGTCAGGCTCATGGTGTCCATGCCCTCAAACTGCACAGGAATTTTCCCCACAGCCTGCGTGGCGTCCACATGGAAATGGCAGTTGGGGTATGCCTTTAAAAGCTCTGCAATCTCTGCAATCTCTGCAATGGGCTGCACTACACCCAACTCGCTGTCCACGGCAGTCACAGCAACCAGAACGGTGTCCGGGCGCAGCCGCTTTTTCAGGTCTGCAAGGTCTACTGTGCCGTCCGGCAGGATGTCCAGCAGCTCCACCTCGTACCCCTGCTTTTGCAGTGCCTCCAGACTGCCGCTGACGGACGAATGCTCCAGCGGAGAAGAGAGAATGTGCCTGCCTGCCGCACCTCCCAGCGCTGCCAGCCCCTTCACGGCAAGGTTGTTGGCTTCGCTTGCACCGGAGGTATAGATGATGCCCGCAGGCGGTGCGCCCAGACAGCGGGCAATGCTGCGGGTCGCCTCGTTTATAGCAGCCTTTGCGGTAGCGCCTGCCTGATGGTGGGCATTGGCATTGCCCGGGTAGCGCCGCTCAGCTTCGCAGAAGCATTGCAGCACCTCCTCGTCCACAGGGGTGTTGGCAGAGTAATCCAGATAGAGCATAAAGCCTCCTGTAATATCAACACATTATAATGGTAGGAAATAAGAACAGGCTCTATTATAGGGCATTCCGTCCAAAAGCGCAACCCCCGCAGTCCGCAGCGCGGTGTGACAGGTAAGAAAAAGCTGTCAACACCTTGCTGGAAAGCCCAAAATCTGCTATACTTAACAAAAAGGCTGCGGCGTTGCTGCTGCCTTGCCGGAGCGGTTCCGGTTGTTGGAAAGAACACAAAAAGAAGGGGAGGAGCACAATGTTCAAGCGCGAGCGACTGCATGGCTGCTTCTTTCCCGTTTTTGTGTGGAGGTCTTGTTCCTGAAATTCAGAGGCACTGCTGTTTCAACGGCAATGCCTCTTTTTTTGGGAATAACAGTATAGGAGGTTTTCTATGAGCGAAAAGATCGATTACTCCAAGGGCGTATACGACGCCAAAAAGCTTGGCACAGGCCGGATGTTTATTCTGGGTGTGCAGCATATGTTTGCTATGTTTGGCGCAACGGTTATGGTGCCGCTGCTCACAGGCCTGAGCGTTTCCACCACTCTGCTGTGTGCCGGTCTGGGCACGCTGCTGTTCCACCTCATCACCAAAAAGAAGGTCCCGGCATTCCTCGGCTCCTCCTTTGCGTATCTGGGCGGCTTCTCCATCGTGGCTCCCATGCTGGCTGATGCCGATGGCAACCTGACCGTTGCCAACACCAAGATGCTGCCGTATGCCTGCGCTGCCATTGCATTCTCGGGTTTGGTCTATCTGGTGGCCAGCCTGCTGATCTCCACCTTTGGCATCCGCCGCATCATGAAGTTCTTCCCGCCGGTGGTCACCGGCCCCATCATCATCTCCATCGGTCTGATCCTTGCCCCCTCTGCTATCACCAACTGCCAGTCCAACTGGCTGCTGGCCTTTGTGGCACTGGGCACTGTTATCGTGTGCAACATCTGGGGCAAGGGCATGGTCAAGATCCTGCCCATCCTCATCGGTGTGCTGGTCTCCTACGCAGTGGCACTGGTCACCGGCGCAGTGGACTTCCAGAAAATCTCCGAGGCCGCCTGGCTGGGCATCCCCCTGCACAAGGAGGCTATGGGTCTGTTTGCCATTGACGGCAGCCCGGAGTTCATCAGCGCTCTGTTCACCATTATCCCCATCGCACTGGCTACCATGATGGAGCACGTTGGCGATATTGCCGCCATCAGCGCCACCGTTGGCCACAACTATATCAATGACCCAGGCCTGAACCGCACCCTGATGGGCGATGGTCTGGCCACCACCATGGCCGGTCTGCTGGGCGGCCCCGCCAACACCACCTACGGCGAGAACACCGGTGTGCTGGCACTGAGCAAGATCTACGACCCGCTGGTCATCCGCATTGCCGCTGTGCTGGCTATCATCCTGAGCTTCAGCCCCAAGTTTGAGGCCGTCATCAACACCATCCCCACCGGCATCATCGGCGGTATCAGCTTTGTGCTGTACGGAATGATCTCCGCTATCGGTGTGCGCAACGTGGTGGAGAACCGCGTGGACTTCACCAACAGCCGCAACCTGATCGTTGCCGCCGTCATTCTGGTGTGCGCACTGGGCTTTAACTCTGTGGGCGGCGTTGGCTTTACCGTTGGCAGTGTCACCATCAACCTGTCCGGTCTGGCTGTGGCTGCGATTGCAGGCATCCTGCTCAACGCTATCCTGCCCGGCAACGACTACGAGTTTGACGTTACCGCCGGTTCTGATGCTGCTACCAGCGGCAACCTGCAGGTCTGATTCCGGTAATGCGTCCAGTTTTCCATAAGGAAATTTGGGCATCCTGCCAGATTTTAATAAATAGGAATAATTCTTAAAAATATACTTGACTAACTAGGAATTATTCGCTATAATAGAGCCATGGAAAGGGAAGTACACAAAGCCCCCTTCCATGGCTCTTTCTATACCCGGCAGCGCGGCTGCCCAGCATAGAAGCAACAGGCGGGTGGTTTCCGTCCTGTATCATTTTTAACAGATCGAATGGAGGTAAATTCTTATGAAGAAATACGTTTGCACCGTTTGTGGTTATATCGCTGAGGGTGAGATCCCCGCTCAGTGCCCCGTTTGCAAGGCTCCCGCTTCCGCTTTTGTGGAAAAGACCGGCAACACCTACGTCACCGAGCATGTTGTTGGCATCGGCAAGGCAGAGGGCGTGCCGCAGGAGATCGTTGATGGTCTGCGCGCAAACTTCGAGGGCGAGTGCAGCGAGGTCGGTATGTATCTGGCTATGGCTCGCGTGGCAGAGCGTGAGGGCTACCCCGAGATCGCCGAGGCCTACAAGCGCTATGCTTACGAAGAGGCTGACCATGCATCCCGCTTTGCAGAGCTGCTGGGCGAGGTCGTGACCGACAGCACCAAGAAGAACCTGATGATGCGTGCCGAGGCCGAGTGCGGTGCCTGCGCCGGTAAGATGGATCTGGCAAAGAAGGCTAAGGCGCTGAATCTGGATGCCATCCACGATACCGTCCACGAGATGGCAAAGGATGAAGCCCGTCACGGCCGTGGCTTCGAGGGCCTGCTGAAGCGCTACTTCAACACCGAAGTCTGATAAGGGTTCCCCGGTTATCTATTCTGCCCGCTGTAAGGACAATCTGCCTTGCAGCGGGCTTTTTGCGTTCTAATTGCGGCAACGGCTTTTGGGGAAAAATGGAGCACCGGAGCGTCCGCAGACGCTCCGGTGCTCTAAAATAAAAAAGAATCTTTCCTCTGAAGATGCGCAAAGCGAATGCGGCGCGCATTCAAATCGTCCCGCTACAAAAGAGGCAGCTGCGCAGATTTTTGCGCAGCTGCCTCTTGCATTTTGTGGTGGCTGATACCCTTTACTGGATGCTGGTAACAGGGTAATCCTGTGCCTCCACGGCTTTCTTCAGCACTTCATCATCCACCTCTGCGTTCAGGGTAACGATGGCAGTACCGGCTTCATGGCTGACAACAGCCTCGTCCACCTGCGGCAGAGCCTCCAGCGCCTTCTTGACGCGGGCTTCACAGTGGGGGCACATCATGCCTTCTACGGTCAGGGTCTTTTTCATAGCGGTCTCCTCCTTTTGAGTTGTATCTTCCTCCGCTGCGGGCTGCACAAGGGCAGCGGGCAGGGCAGGGACGTGTTTGGGCGGGTGGTCACGCTTTGCGCTGTGCAGGTC
>ENA-UAEA01000203-UAEA01000203.1-human-gut-metagenome-genome-assembly--contig:-NODE-203-length-21775-cov-3.622053_pt1 | contig 21775 bp, 17 predicted proteins | sample MGYA00244276_ERZ654272 | MGnify/ENA primary metagenome ERZ654272 (study PRJEB26926, sample SAMN06165034) | human gut metagenome | biome: ENVO:00009003; feature: ENVO:2100002; material: ENVO:00002003... | reverse complement strand
GAGATTTCTGCCTGTCTCGTGGGCTCGGAGATGTGTATAAGAGACAGGGTACGGATACAACGGCATCGTCTCTTACTTGGACGAGAACGCCAACGAGATCGACGCCGCCGAAAAGATCCTGCGGGAGATCAAGCCCAAAGGCATCATCTTCTTGGGCGGTAGCGTAGCCAACTTCCAGCGGGGCTTTGACCGTATCAATGTTCCCTCGGTGCTCACCACGCTGGTCACGGACGAGCTGGACTTCCCCAACCTTTCCATGGTGGGCGTAGATGACCGGGCAGCGGCCTATACCGCTGTGGACTACCTGATCCGGCAGGGGCACCGCAAGATCGCCGTTTTGGGCGGTCCGGTGACCAGCTACCCCAGCCTGATGCGCCGCAAAGGTGCACAGCAGGCCATGGAGGATGCGGGCATTGTGTTCAACGACAAGCTGTACGGCCTGTCCAACTACGATTTCGAATCCGCCTACCACGCCATGAACAGTCTGCTGGCCCGACGGGCAGAGTTCACCGCCCTCTTCGCCATGAGCGATGTCATCGCCTTTGGCGCCATCCGGGCGCTGGTAAGCGCCGGGTTGCGGGTACCGGAGGATGTTTCGGTGATTGGCTTTGACGGCATCACGATGTCCCGCTACTGTGTACCGGTGATGACCACCATCGTCCAGCCCAGCGAGCAGATCGCACTGCAAAGCATCGAACTATTGGTGCGGCAAATCGAGCATGGCTCCTCTGCCCAGACCGTGACCCTGCAGCCGGAATTGCAGCAGGGCGAAAGCGTAAGGGCAATTTAAATTTTGTATTCCCTCCGTCGAAGGACGGAGAGTATATAGTTGATCTGTAATTTTAATAAGAAGGAGAACTTATTATGAAAAAGATGATCACTCGTCGTAACTTCCTGAAGGCCGCTGGCGTTTCTGCCGCTGCTCTGGGTCTGGCTGCCTGCGGCGGCTCTTCCAGCAGCACCGCTTCCTCTGCTGCCAGTTCTACCGCTGCTTCCAGCACCGCTGCAAAGGCAGACGGCAAGGTCTATTACCTGAACTTCAAGCCCGAGCAGGATCAGGATTGGCAGGATCTGGCCGCTGAGTACACCAAGGAGACCGGCGTGCCTGTGACCGTTGTCACCGCCGCTTCCGGCCAGTACGAGACCACCCTGATGAGCGAGATGGAGAAGAGCGAGGCTCCCACCCTGTTCCAGGTGAACGGCCCTGTTGGTCTGGCAAACTGGAAGGATTACTGCTACGACCTGTCCGGCAGCCAGCTGTACGGCGAGCTGACCAGCGACTCCTTTGCACTGAAGGACGGCGACGCTGTTACCAGCATTGCATACGTCATCGAGACCTACGGCATCATCTACAACAAGGAACTGCTGACCGCTGCCGGTTACAAGCAGGAGGACATCAAGGGCTTTGCCGACCTGAAGAAGGTCGCTGATGACATTCAGGCCCGTAAGGCTGAGCTGGGCGTGGACGGTGCTTTCACCTCCGCTGGCATGGACGGTTCTTCTGACTGGCGCTTCAAGACCCATCTGGCAAACCTGCCCATCTACTACGAGTACAAGGCAGACGGCATCGGCTCCACCGACGCCATCAAGGGCACCTATCTGGACAACTACAAGCAGATCTGGGATCTGTACATCACCGATTCCACCTGCGATCCCAAGCTGCTGGCTTCCAAGACCGGCAACGACGCTGTGGCTGAGTTTGTGGGCAAGAAGGCTGTGTTCTACCAGAACGGCACTTGGGCTTACAATGACGTGAAGGATCTGGGCGACGACAATCTGGGTATGCTGCCCATCTACATCGGCGTGGACGGCGAGGAGAATCAGGGCCTGTGCACCGGTTCCGAGAACTTCTGGTGTGTCAATAACACCGCTTCCGAGGCCGACATTCAGGCTACTCTGGACTTCCTGTACTGGTGTGTCACCTCTGAGACCGGCACCAGCGCAATGGCTGACAAGATGGGCTTCGTCATCCCCTTCAAGAAGGCTAAGGACTCCACCAACCCCCTGATCACCATTGCAAACCAGTATGTGGCCGACGGCAAGACCAGTGTTGACTGGTGCTTCTCCACCATGCCTTCCGAGGAGTGGAAGAACGGCGTGGGCAGCGCTCTGACTGCATACGCAGCAGGTACCGGCAAGTGGGACGACGTTGTCACCGCATTTGTGGATGGCTGGGCCAAGGAGTACAAGCTGGCCAACGGCTAAACCTTTGACCGGAGATCTCCCTAAGAACTAAAATGGGAGGCGGGCGAGAAGTTCGCCCGCCTCCTTTCTTTTTTATCAGACAGCTCCCTCAGGAGGTATATCATGCAAAAAGCCATTAGTAAATACTGGCCGATATTTGTGCTGCCTACTCTGGTCGCCTTTATTATCGGCTTCATCTGGCCCTTTATCTGGGGCGTTTATCTGTCCTTCCAGCGGTTCACCACCGTGTCCAAGACTACATTTGTGGGCATCCAGAACTACCTCTCGGTATTTCAGGATTCCACCTTCCTGCACGCTTTCGGCTTTACGGCAGCCTTTACCGTGGTGAGCACTGTGCTCATCAACGTGTGCGCCTTTGCCATTGCGCTGGTGCTGACCCGCGGCATCAAGGGCACCAACATCTTCCGTACCGTGTTCTTTATGCCCAACCTGATCGGCGGCATTCTGCTGGGCTATATCTGGCAGATCCTGCTCAACGGCGTGCTGGCGAACCTGCAGAAGCCTCTGCTGGCTCTGGATGCCAAGGCCGGTTTTGTCGGTCTGGTCATCCTGATGTGCTGGCAGCAGATCGGCTACATGATGATCATCTATGTGGCTGGCCTGCAGAGCGTGCCCGGCGACCTGATCGAGGCCGCTAAGATCGACGGTGCCAACGACCGCGAGATTCTGTTCAAGATCAAGATTCCCATGGTCATGCCCAGCGTGACCATCTGCACCTTCCTGACCCTGACCAACAGCTTCAAGCTGTTCGACCAGAACGTGGCTCTGACCGCAGGCGAACCCGCCAACGCCAGTGAAATGCTGGCACTGAACATCTACAACACCTTCTACGGCCGCTCCGGTGCGCAGTGGAAGGGCATTGGTCAGGCAAAGGCTGTTGTGTTCTTCCTGATCGTGGTGGTCATCTCGCTGATCCAGCTCCACTTTACCCGCTCTAAGGAGGTGCAGCAGTAATGTCGAAACAGAAAAGAACCTGGGATGTCATCCTTGTTGTTGTAATGGTTCTCCTCTGCCTGCTGTGGATCTACCCCATCGTGCTGATCCTGCTGAACAGCTTGAAAACCGAGGGCAGCTTTACCACCTCTACGGTGTTCCGTCTGCCCACCGCCGAAACCTTTGCCGGACTGCGCAACTACGTTTACGGCGTGACCAAGATGGACTTTCTCTCCAGCATGGGCTACAGCCTTCTGATTACTATCACCAGCGTGGTGCTGATCCTGCTGTGCTGCTCCATGACTGGTTGGTACCTGACCCGCGTAAACAACAAGCTGAGCAAGTTCATGAACCTGCTGATCGTGTTCTCCATGGTCGTTCCCTTCCAGATGGTCATGTTCACCCTGTCCAAAACTGCTGACCGTCTGAACCTGAACAACCCTTGGAACATCTGCATCATCTATCTGGGCTTCGGCGCCGGTCTGGCCGTGTTCATGTTTACCGGCTTTATGAAGAGCGTGCCCATGGAGATCGAGGAAGCAGCCATGATCGACGGCTGCAACCCCATCCAGATCTTCTTCAAGGTCGTGTTCCCCATCCTGAAGCCTACCATGATCTCCACTGCTATTCTGGAGACCATGTGGGTGTGGAACGACTACCTGCTGCCCACGCTGGTGCTGGATATCAAGAAGTACCGCACCATCCCCATGGCGATCCAGTATTTCCGCGGCGGCTACGGCCGTGTGGAGCTGGCTCCCATGATGGCCTGCATCATCATTGCTATCATCCCCATTATTATCCTCTACATGACCTGCCAGAAGTACATCATCGAGGGTGTCGTGGCCGGTGCTGTAAAGGGCTAAGGAGGTGCACGTTATGCGTGCAAGCGGCATTTTGATGCCGGTGTTCAGCCTGCCGGGGCCTTTTGGTATCGGTACGCTGGGCAGTGAAGCGACCGCATTCGTTGATTTTCTGGCCGAGGCAAAGCAGACTTATTGGCAGATCCTGCCCATCGGCCCTACCGGCTATGGCGACAGTCCCTACCAGAGCTTTTCCGCCTTTGCCGGAAACCCCTACTTTATCGATTTCCGTCTGCTGGCGGCAGATGGCTATCTGACTGCCGAAGAGATTCCCGCCGCGCAGCCGGTAAGCACCGTTGACTACGGTGCGCTGTACAACCAGCGCCCGGTGCTGCTGAAAAAGGCTGCTGACCGGCTGCTGGCAGCCCCCTCCCCTGCTTACGAGGCCTTCTGCACCGCGCAGAGCTTCTGGCTGGAGGACTACGCCCTGTTCATGGCCGTAAAGGCAGAGCAGGGGCAGGCAGGCCTTGCCGACTGGCCGGACGCCCTGCGCTGCCGGGAGCCGGAGGTCATTGCCGCCGCAAAGGTACGGTTGGCAGACCAGATCAGCTACCACAAGGCGGTGCAGTTCTTCTTCTACACCCAGTGGAACGCGCTGAAGGCCTATGCCAACCGCAAAGGTGTCCTGCTGGTGGGCGATATCCCCATCTACGTCAGCCCGGATTCCAGTGACCTGTGGACCCAACCGGAGCTGTTCCAGACTGATGGACAGATGCACCTGACCCATGTAGCCGGCTGCCCGCCGGATTCCTTTGCGGCAGACGGACAGCTGTGGGGCAACCCGCTGTACGATTGGCCTACCCACAAGGCCACCGGCTTTGGCTGGTGGAAGCGGCGCATGAAGCACGCCACCTCTATCTACGATGTGGTGCGCATTGACCACTTCCGCGGTTTCGAGAGTTACTACTCTATCCCTGCCGAAAACACAACGGCTGCAGGCGGTCACTGGGAAAAAGGCCCCGACCGGGACTTTATCCACGCCATGCAGCAGGCGCTGGGCGGCGGCAATATCATCGCCGAGGATCTGGGCTACTTGACCCCGGAGGTGAAGGCGATGCTGGCCGAAAGCGGCTACCCGGGCATGAAGATCATGCAGTTTGCCTTCGACAGCCGGGAGTCGGGCAACTACCTGCCCCACACCTATCCCCGCAACAGTGTGGTGTATACAGGCACCCACGATAACGTGACCACCGAGGGTTGGCGCAGCAACGCCAGCGCCGAGGACGTAGCCTACGCCTGCCGGTATCTGCGCTGCACACCGGAGACCCTGACTGAAGGCATGATCTGCGCATGCCTTGCCAGTGTTTCGGACACCGCCATCATCCCGCTGGCAGACTGGCTGCATCTGGGCAGCGAGGCCCGCATCAACACCCCCAGCACACAGGGCGCAAACTGGCGCTGGCGGCTGGCACAGCCCCTGCCCGCTGCATTGGCCGGGCACATCGCCGCGCTGACCACGCTGTATGAGCGCGTGCCGAAAGCACTTTGACCTCGTTTTCCTTTCGTTTGGCAACCTGTAAAACACACAAGGCATCTGCTTTGCCCGCTGCTGCGTTCTGCGCAGCGGGTACGGGCAGATGCCTTTGTTGTTGATCGGCTTTTTCAGCACATTTTTGCTACAACATTTTTTCGCCGTAAAAAAGCAGGAGTTTTGCGCGTTTATGGCGTATTCAGGTCAGTTTTACAACGCATCGTCACAATATATTCACAAATGTATCATGATTTTCAAACCCGCGCTCTCTTGTCATTTTTGTGCAGATATGCTACAATTCAGTTACTAGATGAACTGCCCCTTGGGGAGTTCTGTGTGCGAAAGGAGTTTTCCATCATGGATCATACATATCAGCGCCCGCTGCAGCTGCCCGCCTGCTGCTCTGTGCTCTCTGCCGAGGAGATGACCTATACCGAGGGCGGTGCCCTTTCTATCAACATCACTCCGGAGCAGGTGATGGCCTTTGGCATCAATGCCACGGTAAACCTGCTGGGCATGATGGGCCGCTATGCGTTCCAGGCTGCAGTTTCCGGTATGCAGAATGCCCTGAACGATGGTTTGGGTGTTGGTGATGCAATTGGGCACTACTGGGGCAAGCTGAACACATGGAGCAAGGTTGCCACGATCGGTATGGCTGGTCTGGGCGGTTATTATGCCTATTGTCAGGCACGCAGCATCTATCTCTCCATCAAAAATCTTGTGGACGCCTTTAAGAATACGTACAACGAAATTCAGGCCAAAAAGAAGGCAGAACAGGAGGCCGCCGAGCAGCAGAATTGTCTGCCTACTCTGGTAGCTCTGTGCTGATCTTTCATCGACCCGGAAAGGAGTGTTTTTATTTATGAAAAAGCTTCAGCTGCCCTCTTCCTACGCAGCCCTCTCCCCCGAGGAGCAGTGCGCTGCCTTTGGCGGCAGCGAATTCGGCGATGCTGTCGGCAGCTTTTTTGACAATCTGCACTTCAATGATTTCTTCTGGAACGGTGGGCTGATCTCGTTTTCCTTCACCTTTGTGCCCATGCTACTTTTCCGCGTGATCAAGACAGGTGTGCAGACCGGGATCAAGCTCTCTCAGCAGATCGGCCGCCTGCTTGGCATCACCCGCGAGGCTACCGTCACTGCCGTCCAGTACTTGGATAATACGCAGCAGCGAAATGACCAGCCGGTCGAAAATTCTCTCCCCCAGCTTTTTTCTCTTCAGTAATAAGCTATAAGAAAGCCGTGCATCCCGGAGCATTCCGGCTATGCACGGCTTTTTGTTTTGTTCAGATCACCCGGACTGCACCCTGCTCCCGCAGGCGCAGCACATAGCAGCTGCCCTGCCCGAATACCTGCTCGATGGCTGTATGGTACCGCTCCAGCAGCTGCCCGGGCACATAAGCCTGAATGGTGCCTGCAAAGCCGCCGCCCTGCATCCGCCATGCGCCCTCACTGCCCTGCAGAATGCTCTGGCTCAGAGCCAGCGCTATGGACAGTCCCTGATGCCGCACATCCGCTGTGCAGTACACATTCTGACACAGCGCAAAGGAAGCCTGTCCGCTCTGCTTCACCAGACCTGCAAACACCGGGAACTGCTTTGCATAAAGCGCATCCCGCTGCGCCAGCGTGCGGGCATTCTCCTCAAAATAATGGATCGCCCGCAGCACTGCACGGTCTCCGCAGCAGCTGCGCAGGACAGGCAGTGCCATCCAGAACGCGTTCTCTTCCACCTGACCCAGCAGCGGCTTTCCGAAGCAGGCGGCCACCTGCTCCATCTCCTGCCGAATCGCCGCAAACTCGCTCGTCAGTTCGCTGTGGCTGCCCCGGGTATCGGTGACGCAGAGGAACATTCCTTCCGGCAGCAGACCGTCTGCATGGAGCTTTTCGATCTTTGGGGTGCGCGGATCGGCAAAATCCGCAAAGATAATGCCGCCCACCGCACTGGTCAGCTGATCCAAAAGACCGCTGGGCTTGCCGAAATAGGTGTTTTCCGCATACTGGCAGATGCCCGCCAGCTCTGCCAGGGTCAGCCCGGTGCTGTATTCCTCGTTCCAGATAGAGGCCATGCCCATCTCAAAGGCCGCCGAGCTGGACAGACCGGAGCCCCGCAGCACATCGCTGGCGGTGTAGGCATCAAAGCCTCCAATCTGCTTGCCCACCGCGCGGAAACCCTCAGCAATGCCGCGGATCAAACTTGCCGAGTGGGTGCTCTCCCCTGCCTGCGGCTCTGCAGTGGCCAGATCAATGACATCCAGCTTGTTGAACCCCCGGGACTTGACCCGCACATAGCCATCCGTATTGCGGGCCGCCACTGCCACCATATCCAGCGTGACCGCCGCCGCAAGGCCGTAGCCCCCCTGATGATCCGTGTGGTTGCCGCCCAGCTCTGCCCGCCCGGGTGCAGAGTACACCTGCACCTGCCGCCCGGGGCCGAAATACAGCTCGAACTGCTCCAGCGCAGCCGCATAGCGCCCGCGCTGCCGTTGTAGCACCGCCGGATTCGCCCCATAAAGTGCAGCAAGTACGGCGTCCCAGCTGCCCTGCAGGATCTGTTTTCTGAGTTGTGCACTGGTGGCCATGACAGCTCCTCCCCTCCGGAATAAACGATTCTGCTCTTTTTGCCTATTGTAAAGCATTTCGGGCGTTTTTTCAATTTATTTGACCTAAAAATCCAAAATTTGGCGTCAGGTGCAAAGAATAAGATGTACTTTTGTTGAATTTGCAGGGCATTCTATGGTATACTGGGTGCAGAATGTGACAGGACGGAGGTAAAGCTGCCATGCCAGACGTTTATAAGCAATCCTTTAAGCAGAATTACACCAACAATATCGAATTGTCCATCTTCAACTGCGGCTTGGAGCGGTGCGCTCCGGGCCAGACATGGGGACCCGGCATCCGTGACCACTACCTGATCCATCTGGTGGTATCCGGCAAGGGCATCTTCGAGGTGGGCGGCCGCACTTGGGAGGTAAGCGAGGGCGACCTGTTCTTTGCCCGCCCCAGCCAGCTGATCCGCTACACCGCCGACGAGCAGCAGCCGTGGGAGTACAGCTGGGTGGGCTTTAACGGTGCCTGTGCCCACAAGCTGGCCGCGCAGCTGCCCTTTACGGACGATGCCCCCGTGCACCACACCAGCGACCCGGACGGGATGCGGGCAGCGCTGACCAACATTTATTCCTCCCGCGGGCTGCAGCCACAGGACGAGGCAGCCATGGTGGGGTATCTGTACCTGTTTATCGCTGCCTTGATGCGGGAGACCAGCGCAGGCAAGCCCCACACGGCCTCCTCCTCCAGCCAGTATGTGCTGAACGCCATCAAGTACATCCAGTTCAACTACTCCCACGACATCTCCATTGACGATGTAGCCAAGAGCGTGGGGGTTTCCCGCAGCCATCTGTACCGGGTGTTCATGTTGAACGTGGGCAAGAGCCCCATCGACTACCTGACCGAGTACCGCATCAACGAGGCCTGCAAGCTGCTGCGCGCCGGCAACCTTTCCATTGCGGAGGTTGCGGTGTCGGTAGGCTTCTTTGACCAGTTCTACTTCTCACGGGTGTTCAAGCGCGCCAAGGGCGTGCCGCCCAGCAAGTATTTTGCCGCCCAGCAGGACGCCGACCCGGCAAGCCCTGCCCAACTGTAACCTGAGCCCATCACACAAGGAGAAACCATGCCTTTACAGAAAAACCAGATCCTGACCCTGCGCATCGAACGTCTTTCCAGCGACGGCAGCGGTGTGGCCCACAGTGCCGATGGCGAGGCCGTATTTGTCCCCGGCACCGCCCCCGGGGACGAAGCACGGGTGCGCATCGTGAAGGACTGCGGCCGGTACGCCTTTGGCATTTTGGACGAGCTGCTCACCCCCTCGCCGGACCGTATCCCGGTGGACTGCCCGGTGGCCGGCCCCTGCGGCGGGTGCAGCCTGCGGCACATGGACTACGCCGCCGAGCTGCGGTCCAAGCAGGAGAGCGTCGCCGACGCCTTCCGCCGCATCGGCGGACTGGATGTGCCGGTGCTAGATGCCCTTCCCTCCCCTGAGGTGGACCGCTACCGCAACAAGGTACAGTTCCCGGTGGGCCGCGACAAAAACGGTGCGCCCTGCATCGGCTTTTACGCAGGGCGCACCCACCGCATCGTCCCCTGCCCGGACTGCAAGCTGCAGCCCAGCGTGCTGAACGAGATTGGCAACGCGCTGTGCGCCTTTTTTGCACAGCAGGTCATCCGCCCCTACGATGAGCAGAGCGGCAAGGGGCTGGTGCGACATATCTTCCTGCGGCGCGGCGCGCACAGCGGGCAGATCATGGTGTGTCTGGTATGCACCCGGGCAAAGCTGCCCCACGCAGAGCAGCTTTGCACCGCACTGCGGGGGCAGTTCCCGGCCATCAGCACCATTCTGCTCAACGTCAACGCCAAAAACACCAACGTCATTTTGGGCAGTGAAAATCACATCCTGTACGGCCCGGGCTACATTGAGGACACGCTTTGCGGCGTGCCGGTGCGGTTGGGACCACTGTCCTTCTATCAGGTCAACACGCTTGCCGCCGAGCGGCTGTACGGCGTTGCTGCGCAGTACGCGCAGCTGACCCCGGACGACACGCTGCTGGATCTCTACTGCGGCATGGGCACCATTGGTCTTTCCATGGCAGGTCAATGCCGGGAGCTGATCGGCGTAGAGATCGTGCCGGAGGCCATCGAGAGCGCCAAGGCCAACGCTGCCCGCATGGGCGAAGCCGTGGCTGCCAAGAGCCGCTTTTTCTGTGCCGATGCCGGACAGGCTGCCACCCAGCTGGCTGCCGAGGGTCTGCACCCGGACATCGTAATGCTGGACCCGCCCCGCAAGGGCTGCGATGAGGCCACCCTCTCCGCAGTGGTGCGCATGGCACCCCGCCGGGTGGTGTATGTCAGCTGCAACCCCGCCACCGCCGCCCGAGATGCCGCATGGCTGGAGCAGAATGGGTATCACGCAGAAAAGGTGCAGCCGGTGGATCTGTTCCCGAGGACGAAACATTGCGAATGCGTGCTCTTGATGTCAAAAGTCCAGTAATATAGTGCGGTGATTCGTTTAATATCGTTTGGACATCATTTCACAGTCTGAGCCGTTCTTGTCCTTGGAAACAGGTCGAGGGCGGTTTTCGAGAATTTGAGCAATATCTAAATCGTAGCCACAGGGGTAGTGGATAATTGAGTTTCTGGATTAGATGTTTGGGCTAACAGCGAATCCACTAACTCAGGTATCTGGGGGTATCCAGTGTAGGATTTAGATGTCATCCCCCTATAACGCAAAAACGCCGCCAGCGTAGCATGTGAAATCATCACACGGTACGCTGGCGGCTATGCTTTTATTGTTTATACAGCTTTCGGCGTGAGCCACTTTTCTGAGGAAGACGTCCGTTGCGTTTCACATAAAGAAACATCTGGCTAACAAAAAAGAATAAAGCTGATTTTTATGCCCTCATTATTCTCTATAAATAGCACTGCACCGCAGCTCTTGACGTTTCTCATCCAGAGAATACCGGATCGTAATCACACCATTTTCTGTCTCTACTTCTACCTGTTTTGCATGTTCAAACAACCTGCGCAGGCGGCGGTACTCGTCCCGCTGCGCATCCGTGTAGTGAGACGGCATATCCGAGGTAAGGAACACATTGCCCAGCAGTGCGTTGACTGTGGCAAGGGTGCGTTTTTGCTCTGCCGTCAGCTTGCAGTTTTCCTCCCGGAGGAAGAACACATCCGGGTCGCTGCCATAGGCACGGCCATTGAGCTGCCGCCGGAACACTGTGTTGTTCAGCGCCTGCTTTGTGGACACCCGCTCCCGGTGGAACAGGCGCATATACCACACATCGTCCCAGTCCAGCCCTACGTCACAGCTGACACGGCAGTAGTCCACCAGCCCGAAGGCAGGCATCACCGGCACGCCGCAGCCGAGGATGGCTTTTTGTCCGCACCAACTACGCAGCAGCTCCATGGCACGGCGCATCCGGGCGGCACGACTCTCGCGAGCATTGCCAAAGGGAGCAGCGCCGTACAGAAAATCCAGCTTGACAAGGTCGAAACCCCAATCGTTCAGCACCCGGTCAAATACCCGGCGCAGATAGTCCAACACGGCCGGGTTGTCGATATCCAGTGCATAAAAGCTGCTCCAGTTGCTGCCGCAGCACCACGGTTTGCCGTCCACTTTCAGCAGCCAGTCCGGGTGCTGCCGGAAAAGGGCAGAGTCCTTTTCGCACACAAAGGGTGCAAGCCAGAGCCCGGCCTGAAAGCCAGAGGCGTGGATTTCCTGCACCATGCCTTTCAGCCCGTGGGGGAATTTCTGTGCATCCGTTTCCAGCCAGTCGCCCACCTTCGGCTCCCAGCCATCATCGATCTGGAACAGGTCTCCCGGGCAAAGCAGGCTGCGGCAGCCGGTCAGGTCCTCCCGGATGGTGTCCTCGGTGATGTCCTGATAGCGGTTGTACCAGCTGGAATAGCCTGCCAGCTTCTTCTCTGTCCGGGGCTTGATGCCCATAGCCTGAAACCAGCCGTCGAACACCTCGGCCTCGCTGCCCTCGGCAAAAAACAGGTCGAACAGGGCAAAGCTGCCGCCGGGATGCTCCACCCCGGCGCAGTCCCGCTCCAGTGTCAGCAGGGCTTTGCCACTGTCGTAGCGGAGGATGGTGTAGCCCGGGGTCTCGTCCAGCGATGCCACCAGCTGGAACTGCCCGCCCTTGCGGAAATAGCAGTAGGAAAAGCCGTGGCTCTGACCGTTATGATGTCCGTAGGGCACAAAATGATAATCGCCGTAGCGGTCAAAGGCGTATTTCTTGCGCAGAAAGCCGGGGATGTGGTCGGTGCCGCGCAGCTTGCCGTTCCGGTCCAGCTCCGGGCTGTAGGTCCATGTCTGGTAGCCGTTCATGAACAGGCGCTCGTCTGCTTCCATCGTCCACGGCAGCTCGGCACGCACGGCTTTCAGCGTCCCGGCAGGCAGGTCGGCGGAAAGATGCACCGCGCCGCAGCCCGGGTGCACCGGGGCATCGCCCTGCCGCACACCGCCTGTGGTCTCTGCGTACCAGTGCAGCGTTTCAGTCATGGTGCGTTTCCTCCCCGTGAAGCTGTGCGCTGATCTCGACAGCGCGGGCGTCGGTCAGAACAAATTTGCGGCGGAACAGCACCAGCGCACCTGCCAGCACCAGCATGGGCAGGACCGTCATCATCAGGCGCAGACCCAGCAGCGTTCCGGCGCTCTGTACTGCTACGGGGCCGGTCTCCTCCGTGTTGCCCACAAGACCGATGAGATCCAGCCCGATGCCGGTGAGGAACACCGCCACACCGGAGGCTACCTTGACCACAAAGGTCTGCATGGAAAAGATGACGCTCTCCTCCCGGCGGCCGGTCTTGAGCTGGCCGTAGTCTACACTGTTGGAAAGGAACAGGGTGGTCAGCACGGTCAGCATCCCGTTGCAGGCAAACACTACCACGCCCGGGATGCACAGCAGGGCAAGGCTATGGGAAAACCCGGTCAGGCAGAACACCAGCAGCGTGCCGTAGCCGCACAGTGCCAGCACAAGGCTCAGGTGAAATACCTGCGTACTGCTGAATTTTTTGCGCAGCAAGGGGTAAAGCACCATCATGCCAAGGATCTGCGCCGCACCGCCCACGGTGGAAAACAGGGTGTAGGTGGCTTTCCAGCCTGCACCGCCAAGGTCGTACTTGAAGAAATAGATGATGAAGTTGGAGGTAAGGTACAGTGCCGAGTTGATCAGCACGATGCTGCCTACCACCACCATAGCCTGATCGTTGCGGAACAGGGCGGAGAACATCTCCTTTACGGTGGCGGTCTTCATCTCACTGGGGGTGGTTTCTTTCATGGAAATGCAGCACACCAGCTCGGTCACTGCAAAAATTGCCGCTACGATCAATGCCACCCAGCGGAAGCCAGCGCGCTCGCTGTCGCCGCCAAGGGCTCCCACCAGCAGCATGGTGAACATGGCAATGAGTGCCGAACCAACGCCTGCACAGGTACGTCCCACCATGGAAAGATTCTCCCGGTCTTTGGGCGTGCGGGTCACGGCGGGGATCATGGACCAGTACGGAATATCCATCATGGTATAGGTGACGCCCCACAGGATGTACACCACGCTGAAATAGACCATCAGCGCTGCTTCGTCCAGCACCGGGGCGGCAAACAGGGCGTAGAGCACCAACGCATTGAGCAGCGTGCCGGAAAAGATCCACGGACGGAAACGTCCCCAGCGGGTGCGGGTCTTTGCCACCAGAACCCCCATAAAGGGGTCGTTGAAGGCATCGAAGAACCGGGCTGCCATGAGCACCAGCCCCACAAAGCTGGCCGAAAGCCCCAGCACATCCTGATAATAATACATGACGTAGGAAGCCGACAAGGCATACACCATATCCTTGCCCACGGCACTAATGCCGAACGCGGTTTTCTGTTTCAGGGTCAGTTCCATACAGCATCCTCCTTTTCAATGGTGAACCGCAGCACAACGGGCTGGGTCTGCGGTGCAGAAACGGTCAGCGCGGCTTCTCCGGCAGTGCCCACGGTGCGCAGATAGGTGCCGGTCATGCCGCCCTCCGCCACAGCGGTCTGCGGGCCCACAAGGGCGGCGCTGCCCTCCACCGTAAACTGCACCGGGAACTGTGCATAGGGGGCTGGGGTGCCGTTTTCGTCCAGAATCCGCACCCGGACAGCCGCCATATCGTAGGTGTCCTGCTCCCGCAGGGTCGTCCGGCTGGCTTTGACTTCCAAGTGCAGCTTTGCACTGGGGCAAAGGGTCACGCTGCGCACCACGTTGCCGTCCTGTACGGCATCGAACCGCCAGCGGGTGGCTTCGCCGCCCCAGTTGCCCACATATTTTTCGTAGAGCGCCACGCCGTCCTTAAAGGCCATTTTATAGCGCAGCATACACCAGCCGAATTTGACCTTGTAGGCCAGCGGCAGCCCTGCCAAGCCATATTTCCCGGCAGCCAGCAGGCAGTCCCGCACAGCGGCTGCCTTGGCGGGGGAAAAGTGCTCCTGCGTTTCCAGCAGCTCGCCAATGGTATCGTCCATCACAAAGGGAGGGTGGGGCAGCGCCGTCCACTCGCTGCGGCGCAGGGCGGTGACGAACACATCGTTTTTGTAAAGCTTTACTTGCTGGGCATTGCTGAAAACATAGGCTGTGCCCAGCTGCCCGGCGGGGTTATCTCCGATGTCCATGGAGGAGCTGACCGCCAGCACCGGGTCGGCATCGCCCTGACTGGCATAGACCGCCGCCGCCAATTTGGGGTTGCGGAAGCTGTCCAGCACACCGTGGTAGCAGATGCGGTCCCCGGAGCCAAAGTCCTTGTGGGTCTGGTAGTCGAACATACACCAGCCAAAGCACCCGGCGTGCTCCTTGCTGGCATAGGCGGCGTTCTGTACCCGGACGTGCCGCAAGGCGTGCTCCTGCCGGTGCGGGCCATCGTCAAAGGGCTTGGTGGGGTACATATGGCCGTTGCACTCCGAGATGAGCAGTGCCTTGCCCATATCCGGAGTCACGTCCTTTTTGGGCTTTGCACCGGGCGTTACGCCGTTGTGAGAAAAATCGTTGTAGGCGTAAACATCCTCCAGCAGATGGCTTTTTTCCAGATAGCGCACGCCGGAGGTGGCACGGCTGGGGTCCAGCTGATGGGCGATTTTGTTGGTGCGGGTATAGAAGGCATCGTCGTCCACGCTCTCGTTGATGCGCACACCCCACAGGATGATGCTGGGGTGATTGCGGTTCTGCAAGAGCATCTCCTGCAGCATCTCGCAGGCGGCGTCCTTCCAGTTGTCGTCCCCGATGTGCTGCCAGCCCGGCAACTCGGTGAACACCAGCAGACCCCGCCGGTCGCACTCGTCCAGAAAATACTGGCTTTGGGGGTAGTGGCTGGTGCGCACGGCGGTGCAATGCAGCTCCTCCTGCAAAATGCGGGCATCCTCCCGCTGCAGGCTTTCCGGTGCGGCGTAACCGATGTAAGGGTAGCTCTGGTGTCGGTTCAGACCCCGCAGAAAGGTCTTTTTGCCGTTGAGGTAGAAGCCATCCGCCCGGAACTCTGCGGTGCGGAAGCCAAACGTCACCTGTTTGCGGTCGATGGGCTGTCCCGCTGCGTTCAAAAGCTCTGCAATGGCATGATGCAAAACCGGATGTTCTGTATCCCACGGCTGTGCTTCCGGCACAGAAAGCTGCATCTTCCCGGTTTCTGCCGCCTGTGCGGTCTGCTCTGCCAGCAGGGTGCCGTCTGCGGTCTCCAGCCGGATGCGGACAGCCGCGGCTGCGGGCGTAAGCTCTGCTGTCCACTGCACCACAGCCTCCTGCAGGGTGGGCGTGTAGACGAACAGATCAGTCAGACGGCTTTCTGCCGTAGCTTCCAGCCAGACCTCCCGGTACAACCCGCCGTAGGTCAGGTAATCAATGACAAAACCAAAGGGTGGAATCGTTGGGTCTTCACGGGTGTCCAGCTGCACGGTCAGCAGGTTTTCACCCTCCCGGTCCACAAGGTCGGTGATCTCCACCGCAAAGCCGGTATAGCCACCCCGGTGCTGCCCGGCAACCCTGCCGTTGACCCGCACCACCGCCTGATGGGCAGCGCCGTCAAAGCGGACAAACAGTCGGGGCGCAGCCTGCACCGGCGGCACTCGGAACCGCTTCCTGTAGCCGCAGACCATCTCGTAATCAGCGGGGGTGGCATAGTGCAGCGGCACCTCCCGGCAGGTATGGGGCAAGCGGACGGCTTGTTGTTTTGGCACCGGCAGCCCCTTGCCAAAGGCCTCTGTCCAGTGTCGTGTGAACTCCCAGTCCTCACAAAAACTGTGTTTCATCGCGGCAGCACTCCTTCCAGTAAAATCGAGATCATTTCCTCCAGTACAGCCACATACTGCACCCCGCTTTCTGCCAGACTGCGGTCTGCCAGAAAACTCTCGATGGATGCGGTGATCATCTGCCGCAGCACCGGCAGGGATACCGGACGCATGACCCCCTCAGCCACAGCCTGCTCCAGCAGCGCCATGGTGGGCTCCCACCCGTTTTCCAACTGACTGCGCACCCGCGCCGCCACCACCGGGTATTTTTCGTCCAGCTCCTTCATCTGCCGCAGATCCAGCGCGGCGTATTCTGCCGGCATGGCAATGATGACCGCCCGCAGCTTTTCCTGCAAAGTACCACCGCCCGCCAGAATTTCCTGCTTGCAGCGGTGGATCTCTGCAAAGGCGTGGTCTACCATATCCAGTAAAAGCGCCTCCTTGGAGGGGTAAACGGTGTAGATGGTCTTTTTGCTGATGTGCAGCGGCTCTGCCACCTGCTGCATGGTGAAATGCAGTCCCTGTTGACGGAATAACTGCATCGCCTGCGTGCGCACCAGCGCACCGAGCTTTTCCTGCATGAGTGTCCTCCTTGTGGAAACCGTATTTGCCTTTCCAGTTTCCATTCTAGTACGGAAACCAAGTGAAATCAAGCAGTTTCCGCATTTTCTGCGTTCTGACGAAGAACCCGAGAAGAATCACAGCAGAATGCCATATTTCAAAACGCGGCAGCCGGAATGGTATCCGTAAACATAATCTTGGCGAGACCAACGATTCCCGCTTTGCCCACGCTCTGCACAAGGGACTGTATTTCGACTACATGACGGCAAACCCGCCCGTCTGATTTTCAGGCGGGCATTTTACTTTGCCAGGATTTTGAGAACTACGATAAACTGCCCCCGAAACAGCACGATCTAGCGCGCTGCTTCGGGGGCAGTCTGTTGTTTATTCAATTATAAAGTTACTGCTTTGCACTTTCCGGGGCGACCTCAAAGTCGATCTTGCCCAGATTGACGTCCGCACGCACGATGGTGATCATCATGGTATCGCCCAGATTCCAGTTCTTGCCGGAAACGGGATCAGAAAGGCGCACGCCCTCGGTGAGCATGGTGCCGGTGGCGGTCAGGCTGGAAGCAGGTACAAAGCCTTCCACGCCGTTTTCCAACTCGATGAACAGGCCGCGCTGGGTCACGCCGGAGATGCGGCCCTCGTAGCACTCGCCCAGATGGCGGCGTGCATACTCGGCCTTGTAGCAGTCCTCGGCCTTGCGCTCGATCTGCATGGCGATGACTTCGCGCTCGCTGGCCTGCTTGCTGACGTCCTCGGCAAACTCGCTGTAACGCAGGATCATGGTGTCCTTATCGGTACCCTTGAGCTGAGCCGTCATGATGCGGTGGATAGCCAAGTCCGGGTAGCGGCGGATGGGGCTGGTGAAGTGGGCATAGTCCTGCAGCACCAGACCGTAGTGTCCCTTGGGTTTTTCCTCGTACACAGCCTTGGACATGCAGCGCAGCATACCAACATTGATGATCTGCTCGTAGGCAGTGCCGCGCACACCCTCCAGAATGGCGCTCAGCTCCTTGGGGGTGGGCACATCCTTGGCAAAGTGGTCGTTGACACCGCAGGCCTGCAGCAGGCCGTGCAAACGCTCCAGCTTTTCAGCGTTGGGCTCCTCGTGCACGCGGTACACAAAGGGGATCTGCTTCACCCGGGCAAAGTGGGCGGCGCACTGGTTGGCCAGCAGCATGAACTCCTCGATCATGGCCTCGCTCTCGCCGGAGGTGCGCTTTTTCACGTCGATGCAGTGGCCATCCTCGTCCAGGATCAGCTTCACCTCGCCGCTCTCGATATCCATGCAGCCGCGCTCCTTGCGCAGGCGGGCACGGTGGCCATACAGCTCCTTCATAGCAGGCAGCTGCGCCAGTACTTCATGGTACTTGCCGGTCAGTTCGTCATCGGTGCTGCCGGCCAGCAGGGCGTTGATCTCGGAGTACACGCCCTTGACCCGGCTGCGGATGACGGACTTGACAAAGCGGTAGTCGGTCAGATTGCCGTCCTTATCCAGCCGCATCAGGCAGGAGAAAGCCAGCCGCAGCACGCCCTCGTTCAGGCTGCAGATGCCGTTGGACAGCTGCTTGGGCAGCATGGGCACCACCTGATCGGCATAGTAGACGCTGGTAGCGCGGCTGAAGGCCTCGTTGTCCAGCTCGGTACCGGGCTTGACGTAGTTGGAAACATCCGCGATGTGCACGCCCAGCTCAAAGCCGCCGTCCGGAGTCTTGGTCAGGCTGATGGCATCGTCGATATCCTTGGTCTCGGCGCTGTCGATGGTAAAAATGGGCAGGGCGCGCAGATCCATGCGGCCCTCGCAGTCCGCAGCAGACACCTCGGCGTTGTCCAGCTTTTTGGCCTCGTCCCGCACCTTGTCCGGGAAGCGGTTGCGGATATCCTGCGCGTAGAGCAGTGCCTTTGCGCAGCGCTTGGCCTCATCGCAGCTGCCAAAGCGCATGGCAACGCCTACACGGTGATCCTCCTGACGGTTGCCGCGCAGCAGGATCTCCACTGCCACCTTGTCGCCGTCCTTGGCGCTGCCTTCGCAGTCCCGCATGACCTGCATGGAGATGGCGGGGCAATCGTCAGGCACAAACTTCAGGCGGCCCTCCATGCGGTGCATGGTGCCCACCAGAGAATTTTTCTCTTCCAGAACAGCAAGGATCTCGCCCTCATCGCTGCCCTCTACCCGGGGGTGTGCAAACTTTTCCACCAGCACCTTGTCGCCGGGCATTGCGCCGCGGGTGAACCGGCCGGGGATAAAGATATCGCTGGTGCCGTCCTCCAGCATGACAAAGGCAAAGTTTTTGCCCAGCTTTACCACCTTGCACAGCAGTGCCTTATCGGCACGGCCGCTGCGCACGGTGAAGAACACGCCTTGGCGCTGGCAGATGACAGCCTCGTGCACCAGCTGGTCCACAGCCTCCATCACCTTGCGGTCTGCGCCGCGATCCCCGCCGAACTTATTCTTCAGATCTTTTACGGTGCACGGCTGATTCTGGATCGCGTGCTCAATTTTATCGCGCATTGCCATAAAATATTTTCTCCTTCACTTCCGTGGCCGTGCATCTCCTGCGGAGCACAGCCCTGCCTTGGGACGGGCACTTTCCCCTGTCCCCTCTTTGCGGCAGCCCGCAGAACCGGCTGCCCACACTTTTTTCTGCACAGAAAAACAGCCCCGTCCGTTCACGGGGCTGCAACGCCTTCTCAGCCTGCCAGACGGCCTGCAAACAGGCAAGCCAGAATAGCAACCACAAAGAACACCACGCCTGCAATGCGGGTGACCTTAGCCAGCATCTGATCTGCCGGGGTCAGACGTGCATTGTTGGCACCGCCCACACTGCCGTTGATGGCACCGGACAGGCCCTGACCGTGGGTGTGCTGCATGAGGGTGAGGAAAACGATGACCAGCGAAGCCACCAGCAGAATGGCACCGCCAACAATTTCGATAACAGACATGAATCGTAACGCTCCTTTTATTTGTAAATACGGAAAACTACGCAAAAATACAACTATATAGTAGCATAACAAAGCCAAAATTGCAAGTAGAATCCGCGCATTTAACCCGCTGCTTCCAGCGCGTTGCAGACCTGCGCAAAGATGGCTGCACCGGAGTACGCCGTGTGCACCGCACCGTCCTGCAATACCACAATGGTGTAGCGGGGCTTTTCTGCCGGCCAGAACCCCGCAAACCACAGGTTGCAGCGCTCGGTGCCCTCCGGGGTGAACTGCCCGGTCTGAGCAGTGCCGGTCTTGCCGCCCGCCCCGCCGGAAAGCCCGGCGGCATCCTGCGCGGTGCCCTGCTGCACCACCTGTACCAGCATAGCGCGCAAAAGCGCTGCGTTCTGTGCTGAGATCACCCGCCGTCCCCGGGGGTGGCTGAGGGTCTCCACCGGTTGGCCGGTGGCCTCGTCCAGCGTGGCTTGCAGCACATAGGGGGCGCGGTATACGCCGTCCGCCGCAAGGGTGTTGAACAGTGCCGCCACCTGCATGGGTGTCGCCAGCAGGCTGCCCTGCCCAAAGCTGAAATTAGCCAGCTGCCCGCTTTGCGCCAGCTCCTGCGGGGTGGGCAGCTGCCCGGCCTCGGCGGCAAACCCCTCTGCCAGCAGCAGGCTCTGCCCAAAGCCAAAGGCTTTAGCGGCGTCCAGCAAGCTTTCCGCACCCAGCTGCTGTCCCAGACGGATAAAATAGCCGTTACAGCTTTTTTCCAGCGCGGCGGCAAGGTCCACCTGTCCATGCGGCACCCCGCCCGCGCAGCGGAAGATCTGCCCATCCACTACCACCGCGCCGGTGCACTCGAAAACCGGCTGCAAGCCCGCTTCCAGTGCAGTCGCCGCCAGCACCGGCTTGAACACCGAGCCCACCGCGTAGCTTTGCAGTGCCCGGTTCAGAAAGGGACTATTCTCTGCCTGCAGGCTGTCGGCAAGGTGCTCCGGGTCGTAGCACGGCACACTGACGCTGGCGCGCACCGCCGCTGTGGCGGTATCCAGCACCAGAATGCAGCCGCTCGTCATGGTACTTGCCGCCACTGCTTCCACTGCCCGCTGCACCGGGCGGGAGATGGTCAGCTGCACGCCCAGCGCCCCGCTGTCGGCTTGCAAAAGCCTAGCCGTTTCTCCGGTGCGCAGCGTACCCTGCGCCGTCACGGCGCAGACAAGACTACTGTTCTCCCCTGTGCCGGAAAGCACGGCGTCCAGCGCCTTTTCCAGCCCGGCAGCGCCATGACCCGTGCTATCCAGATAGCCCAGCAAATGCTGACACAGCGGCACCGCCGCATACCGCCGGGCGGTAGGATAACCGGTCAGCCCAAGGCGGGCGGGGTCGCAGCTTACCTCCAGTAAAAACGGCGCAGCACGGCTGCGGCTGCGGTACAAAAGCGCCTGCCCGGCGGCATCGGTGCAGGCATACAGGCGGTCGTAGTTTCCCTGCCCGGGAAAGCATACCACCTGCCAGCGCTCCTCAAGGCCGGTGAGCAGCCGCCCCTGCGCATCAATGACCTTTGCGCCAACGGGCGCGTCGATTTCCGGCGCGACAGCAGCGATTTTTCCGTCCTCGATCAGCAGGCATCCATTTGGAATGTCCGCTCCGGCCATCGTTTTGATGTGTGCGTTCTGAATCAGCAGCATATTGTATCTCCTTTCACAGCGCCAATTCGCTGTTTCCTCCAGTATAACGCGAGCCGCCGCCAAAAAGCAAGCGCTGTTTTTCCCCAGTCCGCTAGACAAAAAAGGCAGATGCTGTTATGATAGAAACAGAAAATCCAAAAACGACGATCAAGGAGATTGCTATGAAACAGTATTATCTTGGAATTGAGTTCGGTTCCACGCGCGTCAAGGCCGTCCTGATCGACGGCGAGCACCGCATTGTCAAAAGCGGTGATTACACATGGAAAAGCAGTCTGGAAAACGGCGTCTGGACGTATCATATCTGTCTCTTATACACATCTCCGAGCCCACGAGACAGGCA
>ENA-UAEA01000086-UAEA01000086.1-human-gut-metagenome-genome-assembly--contig:-NODE-86-length-33494-cov-7.618440_pt1 | contig 33494 bp, 50 predicted proteins | sample MGYA00244276_ERZ654272 | MGnify/ENA primary metagenome ERZ654272 (study PRJEB26926, sample SAMN06165034) | human gut metagenome | biome: ENVO:00009003; feature: ENVO:2100002; material: ENVO:00002003... | reverse complement strand
TCCGTTTGCCCCGAACGCATCATCTGTTTCCTTCAAACGCATCATCCGTTTTCCTTAAACGTATTATCCTTTTGTTTACGGGGGATAAATCACTTTGTATGTAAATTATGAGAGGTGGCAATGTGGCTGAAAAGCCGATGAATAAAGGAATTGACGATGATTTAAGGGTAAAACACAAACCAAATCGAATCGTGTGATTTGGTTTACATTGGATGACATTTATATTACTTTTAAACGGTATAAATGGGGACTTCTTTTACATAAACGTTACATTTAAACAGTATAGAGGCTGAATTGGTGCTTTTCGAGGCGCAATTCAGCCTTTTTCGTGCGGTTTGTGGAGATTACTCTTGGGTACTACGAATAAGGTGAGACTGCTTGATAATGGCTCTACGGGTTATTTTAACGCCACCATCAACGAGGCCGGCATGAAGCAAAGAGTTCTTTTTGATACCTATTTGAGCGTCGTTTAGGACGGTGTAAATGGCGCTGATGCTACCGAAATAATAGTCCTTTTTCTCGAAAATGAGATGTACGTGAATTACCTTAGTCATAAATTCATTATTTAGATGTTGCTTTCTACAAAGATATTCTAAATAATTATTATATAGAACTATTTTAGTTGGAAAAATATACTGTTTAAAGTGTTTAGAAAGAGTGACTATCTATTCAATAAAATTAGGGTAAGCAGTAACAATAATAAGAGGAAATAATAGAGTGTCGAAATGTTAAATAGTGAGTTGGAGATACTGTTGGGGATACCGAGTTGGGGATACTTTTATGTCATATTTGTTTACTTGCACAAAAGTTGGGGATACTTTTTATCGTGTTTTTGGGGTATGTTTTTTATATGATGTTTCTTTTTAAGTTGTGTTTTTAGGCATTTAAACAAACATTTATAGGGGGATAGTATAGTTATTTTGGTAAGTGATACAGTTGCACATCTTTTATAAGTGATTGATTCTTAGTAGATATTTATAAAACAAATGCTATTTTAGCGTCATAAACGCGTGCGCGTTACAAATAATTGGTAGTATAGCTCAGTTGGTAGAGCGCAGATATGCACACATGATGATACATGTGTGCAGCTCTTTAGTCACAAGTTCGAGTCTTGTTACTACCACAATGGTTTTTGAAGGTTAAGACGAACGTTCCCACTATTCAGCACTCCGTCTGAGGGATTAAACGTACGGAGATTTTAAGGTAATTGATTGTTGATGGAAACGGGGCTATCCGACTTTTTGGACAGCCCCTTACTGTATATTATTACTTAATAATTGTACTCATTGACATAGATAAGTTCCCAATTATTACTCTTTTCCCAAGCACCGCCATTGTATTTTACTTTAGCTTTATATCCGAATTTCTTTTCTACATTAAATTCATTTTTATAAGTAAAATATGAAACAACGATGTATGTGCTATCTTTCAAATCATCAAAACCATAATCAAACATTGGAAAATCTATTTCATTAACTGTATATTTAAATTTTTCTTCCAATAAGTTTTGCGTCATGATATACACATTACTTTTGTTAGGCATGGTGTCGCAAGAAGCACATGCAATAGTGAACATAATTAACAGAATCAGGTTTTTCATATATTGTCTTTTAATAAGTTATTACTTAATGTTTTATTAAACGATTAAAAAAATTTACTGATGCTACCAAGTACTTCATATAAAGTTATTATACGACTTTTATCAAACTCCTGTTCATCAAAATCTTTTGTATTGATTGGTACAAAACGTAATTTAGCAGGATCTTGAGATTTACGAAGTATCTTAACTGTACGGATGGTATCTAATACGACAGCATATATTTCACCATATTGTACATCATTCAAGGTGCATCCTTTTAAGGCTATCACATCACCATGATTTATTTTAGGTTCCATGGAATGCCCGGTAACATTACACCATACTACTCCCTCCTTATTATATGGATAATAATTAATATAATAATCAGGGGTCTGTGTCTGGTCATTAGAGGTTAAATCAAAGCCACCTATAAAATCTACATTATAATAAGGAGCACCTTTATATTCTTGGTTGATACTGGGGAGTGGTTCTGGAGTTGCCACATCATTAGTACGGAGCATAGCACCTTCACCAGTGAGGAGCCAATCTGGAGATAAGCCTATACATTTTGTATATATTAATTCGGAGTCAAACGTATTACGAGCTCCCCAAGCGCTAATAGTTTGTGCTGAAACTCCTAATAGTTGGGCAAATTTAGCCTTATTACCACTTGTATAGTGGGTAACCATAGCATCTAACATACCTTTTTTATCCATATCAATGTCTTAAAATCTACAAATTGCATATTTTTCTGCAAAAACATTTGGTGTATATCTACAAAATGTATAGCTTTGCGTCGTTATCCAAATGGAAAACGCTCCAAATATACAGAATTAACTTTATAAACAGAAATACAATGGCAGAAAAGGAAAGATTTATTAAGGCAGATGCTTCACAACAGGAAGCTATTGCCAAACAGTTTTTTACTACTACACGTACTGTGCGTTCGGCACTGAATTTTGAAACGAACTCACCATTTGCGAAAACTCTTCGTGCTTATGCACTGAATCATGGATGTAAAATGTATGAAGTTACATTGATAGATAATCCGTATGAAAAAGTAATAACCTTATAAGTGGTGTAGGATATGAAAACTTTAAGAAAAATCCAGAAAATAGCTATCACCGTAGGTCTGATTTATGGTTTCTGGCTGGGTTGCAATGTGGATGCAACAGCGAGAGACAATACAAGTGCCTTTATCATGGTAGCATTGGCTGCAGTGATTGGTATTTCGATGAGTATTCCCAATAAAAAGCAGGAAAAGAGCCTGTAAGAGGTGGCTATCACCCCGGTTCGATGCCGGGGCCTGCACAAATAAAAGAGAAAGGTTTCTGATTATGGAAATGTTTGGAAAGATACTATGTGTAACATTTGATGAACTTGTAGGAGATGGAATTATGAGTCTTGCGAATTATAAAAAGTACGTTCGTGAGAAGAAGTTTCATTTTGTGCAGCATGGTGGCAATGGACGTAAGGCACTTATCATCTACGAACAGTTGCCCGACAAACTTCGCAAACAGGTAGATGAACGAAACCCAAAAGCCAAAGAACAACTCAAAAAAGGACAAACCAACCCTATGAATATCCGCCTGAAAAGTGATGACAAGGCTGTGGAATTCTACAAGACCTATACTCCCAAGATTTCCATAGATCGTCAGAAGGAATATGTGCTCAACGCCAAAGTGATGAATGCCATGATAGTACAGGAAACGGGACTGCAGAACAAACACAGCGAATACGGCTATAAACACAAAAGCCTTGTACGCAATACCGTCATTTCCTTATGTGAGGAGCTTCGCAAGTCTTTCAACCATACACTCCCGAAAAGCGAATCCCGGCTGATGGAAAAGTTCAGGGACTACAAGATGCGGGGTTATGTGGCGCTGGTAAGCGGTACTACCGGTAACCAGAGCGCCCGCAAGATTGGTCCTCGTGAGGGACGTATCCTGCTACGGTTGAAGCGGAGCAAGTTTCCGGTATATACAGACATGCAGATACTCGATGAGTTCAACCGTATTGTGGCAGAACACAATACGCGTATTACTCGTGAAGCAGACAGGCTGAAATTAATAGAATCTCCCCAGACAGTCATCAACTATCTTTATAAGACCGGTATCAAACTGTGGTGGTATGGCGTGGTACATGGTGAAATCGCCTTCAAGAACGAGTTCATGCCGCAATTTGACACAAAACTTCCGCAGATGCCCAATACATTATGGTATGGTGACGGTACGAAACTGAACCTCTATTACAAGGACTACGACAAGAAAAATAAACGCATGGTGGCACGCACCATTGATGTGTACGAGGTGATGGATGCCTGCTCGGAAATGTTCCTGGGCTACTCTTTTGGTGCGGAGAACTTCCTTACACAATATGAGGCCTACCGTATGGCGCTGGAAACGTGGAAGGTCAAACCTTATGAGATAGTCACCGATAACCAAGGCGGGCACAAGAAGCCGGAAGCACAGGCCTTTTTTAAGAAAATATGTCACCTGCACAAAACCACCATGCCTCACAACGGCCAGAGTAAAACCATCGAAAGTGCCTTCGGACGTTTCCAGCAGCAGGTGATGCACAAGCTCTACAACTATACCGGCCAAAACGTGACCGCCACCAAAGAGAGCAGTCATGTCAATATCGACCTGATAATGAAAAACATCTCGCAACTCCCTACTCTGGAAGAGATGAAAGAGCAATATCTGAAATGCCGTCATGAATGGAACAGTATGTCGCACCCCACCAGTGAGACGGGGATGACCCGTATGGAAATGTACACGACCCTCAACAGCCCGAAAGCCGAACAGCTGGACGAATACGAGGTGCAGGAACTCTTCAAGCTCCTCAGTAAGGACAGCGTGAAGTACGGCAAGCAGGGATTCGTATTCAGCCGTAACAACAAGGAGTACCGTTACATGGTATACGATGAATCCGGACAGGTGGATATGGGCTTCCACATGCAGAATGTGGGTGTCAGTTTCCGCTACAAGTACGATCCAATGGACATGACCTCCGTAGAACTTTGGGAAGTCTGTGCGGGCGACAGGCTGAAGTATGCCGCTACCGCCACCCCGAAAGTCGTCTTCCATCGTGCTACCGCAGAACGCAGTACGGAGGAGAGCGAACGGCTCTACGCCCAGATACGCGCCCAAAAGCGTGCTCTTGCCGGGCACTATATCGCCTGTGAGGAACTGTTGCTTGAGGAGAGCATGGGAGAAGCCTACACCAAGCTTGTGATGCCCCTTCCGGTGGGTGAATCACAGAAGAGCATGGAGCGGCAGCGTGAACAGTACGCCAACGAGGAGCTGAAAGCTCCGGTTGCCTATCCTGAAGGTGTCGGACCGGGAACTTATGAAGCCGAACCGGAGGAAGAACCTGCGGGCATCGCCTCTCCGGGTGAATACACCAAGCAGGTTTCCGGCATGACTGAAGCCGAAATGTACCTGTCGTTCCTCAGCGATAATTAACCAGTATTCAATAATCAATTAAATACCATTCAAAAATGAAAGAACTCAGTAAACAAGACAAAGACGCCATACGTGACGCACTGTTGGAATATTGCGGCAACTATCCCAGCCAGAATCGTGCCAGCGAAAGCCTGAACGGTGTCAGTGCCGCAACCGTATCACAAATCTGCAATCAGAAGTACACCAGTATCAGTGATGACATGTTCAGCCGTATAGCCGCACAGATCGGTTTCAGTATGGACCGTTGGACATTGACTGAAAGCAATGCCTTCCAGCGGATCACTTTCGCGATGTCAGACGCACAGGCCTACAAGAATACCACCTGGGTAGTGGGCGATGCAGGCTGCGGCAAGACGACCGCCGCCATCGAGTACCGCCGCACACACCGCAATGTGTTCTATATCCTTTGCTCTGAAGATATGAAAAAGAGCGATTTCGTTCGGGAAATCGCCAAACAGGTCGGCGCTCCGGTGGACGGGACCAACCTGCGTGACATTCTGGAATATGCCATTTCCATGATAGCCTTTCTTCAAAATCCGCTAATCATTTTTGACGAAGGAGACAAACTGACGGACAGTGTATTTTCCTACTTCATCAGCATATACAACCGCCTGGAGAATAAAGCGGGGATCATCTTTCTTTCCACCGACTACATCAAGCGCCGGGTGGAAAATGGCCTGCGCTATAACAAGAAAGGTTACAAGGAGATAAACAGCCGTATCGGCCGCAAGTTCTTTGATGTGAGTGCCGCAACGGAATTGGATGTATATGCCATCTGCCGGGCCAACGGGCTGACAGAGCCGACCGAAATAAAGCGTGTACTGCGTGAGGCACAACAGGGGGAATATGACCTTCGCCGGGTGAAACGGGTCGTACATGCCTGCAAGCGCATATTGGAAGCCAGACGGATGAAAGGAGGTACGGAACAATGAGTGAAGCGGTGAATGATGCCAGAACCTTTGCGCGTAATGCCAAAGGGGTACGTGAACTGCTGTCCATGAAATTTGATACGCTCCCATTCGAAGGTGAATGGTACGATGCTTTCGGTACTCCTGAAAGCCGCGGGGTATGGATAGTCTGGGGAAAGTCAGGCAGCGGGAAAACCTCTTTTGTAATGAAGCTTTGCAAGGAGCTGTGCAAATACGGTCGTGTTGTCTACAACAGTCTGGAGGAAGGCATCAGCCTGACCATGCAGAATACCGTACGACGCAGTAACATGCTGGAGACAAACCGCCGTTTTCTGCTGGTCTGTGAATCGATGGACGAGCTCAGCCTGCGCCTGAAACGCCAGAAATCACCGGACTTTGTTGTAATAGACAGTTTCCAATATACGTACATGAGCTTTCCTCAGTTCCTTAAATTCAAAGAACAGCACAGAAACAAGCTGCTTATTTTCATCAGCCATGCCAGCGGTCAGAATCCGGACGGACGTACAGCCAAGAAGGTTTTGTACAACGCCTCACTGAAAATCTATGTAGAGGGCAAACGTGCTTTTTCCCATGGCCGTTTCATAGGCCCGAAAGGATACTATGATATCTGGCCGGAAGAAGCGGAAATTTATTTCGGAGAAAAACCGATTTTGAATGATGAGAACGAATAAAGACAAACCGATCAGTGTCCAGCAGCTCAAAGCCCTGCACGCCACTTTCCACCGCATCGGTATGGATGACGATGCCAGGCATGGATGCATCTATGAATTCACTTCCGGACGTACGGCAAGCAGCCGGGAACTGACGATGCATGAGGCCCGGCAGCTGTTGGAAAGGTTGAACCTGCAGGATGAAAAGGTAAGAGCAATGCAACTGGCGGAAGCGAAAAGCGTGTTCCGCGATATCTACCGCCTGTCGTTCCTGATCCCCCAGCTGAACCAGGGATTCACCAGTGAAAGTGAAGACGAATACCGTATGAACGTGGCGAAGCTCAACATGTGGGCCCGGAAATACAGCAAGGCACGCAAGGATGTTACCGCCATGAAACTGTGGGAGTTACATGATACAAAGAAGCAGCTGGAAGCTTGGATGCGGCGTGAAGAAAAGAAACAAAAAAATGAAACAATATGAGAACGAAAAATGAAATCAAACAGGCAGTGGCGATATTGACCCATAAAGCCGACCGTCTCAGTCTCGTACAGGCTGAGGTATTGCAGGCCGGCATGACCGAACAGCAGGTATTCCAGAAATACATTATGGAAGTTGCAGAAGAGAATCGTGACGAGGCGGTTTTCTTCGCCGCCCGCGATGCCGCCCGGTTTTCAGCCGGACATATCGGTCTGGAAGAACTGATACCGGATGTACAGAACATGACAGCGGCGGACTTTGCCGCCGCCGGAGCCTGTAACACAGAGAAGAAGACACTGAAAGAGAAGCAGACCGTAAGCCTGCGCGAGTTCGAGGCGCTGAAGCGTCGGGTGCAGCAGTTGGAAGGCTTTGTGGACGAACTGCTGAAGGAACGCCGCCGGAAAGCCGAATATCAGAAACTACCCGACACCAATCGTGCCGACTTCATCGGACAGAAGGCAGCCACCGAACTGGTGGGCTGCAGCCGCGGGACACTGGGCGCATGGCAGCGCAAGGGGCTCATCACCGGCTACCGCAAGGCAGGGCTGGTGTACTACAGCCGCACTGAACTTGCTGCCAGCCCCGTGGTGCAGAATTTCATCAACATCAAAGACCGGAGGAAAAGTCATGCAAATCTATGAAACGAACATCGAACGCCGTAAAGAACTCGTCCGGAAGTTGGAGGCAAGCGCCGACCGTATCAGCGACTACTACAGCCGGCTGATGGCCCATGCGGGCACCATGACACCCACAGATCTGGATCATCTGATGGACGACTACCGTGCCGAACAAGTGCGCTACGATAATCTTTCCCGAGAATTGGATGGGCATGACACAGCAGTCAAGACGGCAGCCGCCAAGGAGCGCTGGCGCAAGCAGAACCGGGACAGAAGAAAGAAACTGCATTATTAACCCTATAAAAAACATTTATTATGGCAAGAACAAAGAAAACAGTAGTCAGCGGTATCAGCCGCGAGCAAGCAGAGCAAGCATTCGCAGACTTTGCTGCGGCCGACGCCAAAGTACAGAACCTCACCTCAAAAATGGACATTGAAATGACACGTATCCGCGAGAAATATGCGGATCAGTTAGCAGAACTGTCTGCCACGAAGGAAAAGAATTTCGACATCATGCAGGCATACGCCGTAGAAAACAAGGAAGAACTATTCTCCAAGCGGAAGAGCCTTGAGAGCGCGCATGGCGTGTTCGGTTTCCGTACCGGTACACCGAAACTTAAGAACCTGAAAGGTTTTACATGGGCAGCAGTAACCAATATCTGCAAGGAATTGTTGCCTCAGTATATCCGAACAACGGACGAACTGGCAAAAGACAAACTGCTGGCTGACCGGGACAATCCGGAAGTTGCTGAGTTTTTTCCGAAGATCGGCGTACAGGTTGTACAGGAAGAGACGTTCTATGTGGAACCCAAAAAAGAGAATGATGCGCAGCAATCTGCCTGAAGAATATTACGAATACCGGCCGCATGGCAGGAACTGGGTAGTATACCGCATTCGACGGGATACTACCGGTTCCACCGGGACCAAGATCGGGGAATTCCTTACGAAAGAGGAAGCCCGGCGTGAGGTCTATCGGTTGAATGGCTGGAAAACAATAAAAAATGAAGAAAAGAATAAGAAATAAAATGATGAAAACTCCCGGAAGGTACAAACTGCATCAGTATTTGAAATATGCTCATCAATGGGCGGATGCAGTCAGCTATAAATGCCGTTTATACTTGATATTGGATAATGGGAAAATAGTAAGAACTGATTAACTAATAATAAAATAAGATATGAACCTTATGGATAATAAGTTACAATGCAAGAGGTGTAGAAAGCCGATAAAAGGCGGTTGCTACAATACTCCCGATGGACCTTTTTGTGTGGATTGCTGGGAGAACAAGATCAGCGAGAAAACTAAAAAGAACTATGAGAAACAAGCCTTAAAGAGATTGCAGACTGTTGGTATTGGTTTTAAAAAAAATTAGAAATGAGCAAAATCCATCTATGTGGAAAGTGTAAATATTGTACACATTCCCCGAATTTATTTCAGCCCTACTATTGGTGTTCATGGTATGGGAAAGAAGTGAGGTCACAAATTAACAGATGTAATAACATAATCTTTAAAGCAGGAAAATCATGAATAAAATAAAACTAATACTTCGTTGGTTATTTATTCCGTTGTGGCTTGTATTGTTTTTTGTGTATTTGCCTATATGGTATATACAAATGAGCTGGTACTATTTTAGTTTCCAAGATTATTGGAGTGCCTATCTGATATTATGGGATAGAGTCATGCTGTTTATGAGACTAAAAACAAAATTAAGGAAGAATAATGGCAAAGATAACTTACAAATCAAGCATCCCCAATGACAAGCCGCTTTGGCTTCTCAAGCTCCAGCTGTCGGTCAGCCAGCTGGATGCCACCGAATTGAAAGGAAATGAGCAGGATTTCCGTAACCTGAAATCATTCATCGACGCTGAAATCCGTTCGTTAATGGAAAAAGGCGACATCCGTCGCAGTTTTGTGGAAACCGAACTTCGGCAGGATGAAGGCAGGACGGTGATACATATCTTCCGTAACCACATAATTGTCCAAACCTATTACATCGAATAAGCCTTATGATTATTGCAGTCGATTTTGATGGGACTATCTGCAAGGGAACTTACCCGATGATAGAGGGTGAACAGCCTGCTGCCGGCGATTCCCTCCGGAAATTGCACGAGGACGGGCATTATATCATCCTTTGGACATGCCGCAACGGCCAGCCCCTGATTGACGCCCTCAACTGGCTTTTGGAGCATAAGATACCTTTCGACCGGGTGAATGCTCATGAACCGGAAAATCTCCGGCAGTATGGTAATGACACCAGGAAGGTATATGCTGATTGTTACATCGATGACAGGAACCTGGGCGGCTTTCCCGGCTGGGACGTGGCGATACGGGAGATAGGTAAAATGAGTGGAGAGTACCGTCTGATGAAAAGTCTCACCGATGAAGTCTTTCCGTAACCTATGACACCGCGCATCCCGAAAAACTACATCGTCCAAATAGACAACTTCCATTTGGGCGAATTTATCTACTATTGGAACTATTACGAACAGCCCTGCTCACTTCTTCTGCAGAAACCCAAGACGGAAGGCCTTACCGCTATCAGGCTGGTAGTCGACAGTGACGAAGCCGCCAGTTTCCTTTTAAGGGTAAAGGAGAAGACAGGCTGCAGGCTGTATACGGTAAAATAACTTTCAAAACCATAGCAATCATGAAAAAGCATATCTACACAGAGGCCGAGAAAACTGAAATTACCCGGTTGTACCCTCACTGTTCAACAAAAGAGATAGCCCGTCTCTTTGGAATTTCGGCCGCTTCCGTTTATAACCTTGCCGACCGTCTGGGGCTCAAGAAGTCTCCGGAGTATTTGAGAAAAATGCGGAGTGAGATGTCAAGGCAGCTTGCCGACAGTGGATCGGCACACCGTTTTTCAAAGGGGCACGTGCCTGCCAACAAAGGCAGGAAGATGAATGCCGGGGTATATGCCAAAGTCTCGGCCACCATGTTTAAGAAAGGTCACATGCCGGACAATACGCTTTATGACGGTGCCGAGAGTATCCGCAATGATAAAAACGGCCATCAGTATGTTTGGGTACGTGTTTCTTTGGGAAAATGGATACCCAAGCATGTGCTGTTATGGCAACAGGCGCATGGCCCGGTTCCGAAAGGCTACAATATAGTTTTCCGCGACGGCAATACGCTGAACTGCACACTTGAGAATCTGGAATGTATCAGCAATGCCGAGCTCATGCAGCGTAACAGCCTGCACAACCTGCCCGAAGAGGTAAAGGAACTCGTATATCTGAAGGGGCGCCTTTCAAGGGCTATCAATGAATCGAACAATCAATAACCAACCAATAAACAATCAATTATGAATACACTCGAACGTCTGCAGGGAATGGTTAACAAGCCATACCTGTACAGGAATGAAGAGGTCGTCGTACTGGGTTACTGCGAGGGAACCGGTGATGACGGCGATGAGGTGGAAATCTACCTGAACAACGGAAAGACGCTTGTCTTCAATTACATTAACCTTCCGGCCAAACTGGAACAGTTCAAACCCGTAACTACACAGGTCATCGTGCTTGCCAACAAACGGCTGGACGCCGTATCGACGGTAAATCCCGGTGTCATCCAGAAACTTCGTGATACGGTACTCCAACAGATTGAGGCCGTCAAATCCTCTCCGGAGCATGTCAGCCAGGCGAAGCAGGTATTCCAGGGTGTGAACACGCTGATAAACCTTGCCAAAACGGAACTGGAGTATCGTAAATTCGTGAACGGGATGGAAAGTGATTGATTTAAAACCGGTAAGACATGAATCAATTTAAAATTGGAGAATGGAATCACTGTCTATGAAGGAGATAATTATTAAACATTATGGTTTGGAAGCCATGCAATTAATAGAATCAGTATTATGATATATGGATATTTGAGAGTGAGTTCGGACGAACAGGACGTTAATTCACAAAAGCAAGGCGTTGATGGATTTGCCTCTGAAAAAGGGTGGTCGATAGACAAGTATATAACCGACGAGGGTGTGTCTGGTGGAAAAGACCCGGATAAGCGCAAGTTAGGACCGCTCCTTAAAATAATCCAAAGAGGTGATGTTATTATTTGTTCTGAAATCAGCCGGTTAGGTCGTGACTTATACATGGTAATGGATATTCTTCATTTCTGCATGGAGCAAGGATGTATTATCTACACTGTTAAAGACAAGTTCATCCTTGGTGATGACATACAAAGCAAAGTGCTTGCTTTCGCCTTTGGTTTGTCAGCTGAAATAGAACGCCAAATGATTCGGCAAAGAACCAAAGAGGGCCTGAAACTTCGTGTCAAAATGGGTGTATTAGTCGGACGCCCTATTGGGAAAACAAACGATAATTTTGAGATAGATAACAAGAAGGATGCTATTATAGAACAATACAAATGGGGAGTTCCTTTGCGTCGCATTGCCACCAACTTCAACGTGAACAGGAGTACATTAGACCGCGCACTTGGACGATGGGGTATTGTACAGACTAAAGCATATATAAAAGCAGCCAGTACTACCAAAAAGCGACTTAATCGGCTATACAAGGAGGACAATTATAAGATAGTGAAACTGGATAGGGATAAATGTCGTGATTTGATTGAACGGGATTTTACCATTCCTCAAATAGCAAATGAATTTGCAGAATATACCTATGAGCAAGTGTACGATACTATTCTTTGCGACGAGGAATTTAACCTGTTGTACAGAAAGCATGGACAGTTGAAAGTGAAGAAATAATTCAAATCTAAAATGAAAGGAATGATAAAACAAAAAGGCAATGAAACGATTTAAAACTGAAACATTTTTCGTTCCTCTGAAAGTCGATGGGGAGTTCGGTGTGACATCTGTCAAAGATAAAGACGGCAAGGAGAAGAGATTCAAGACGCGCAAGGCCGTCGAGAAATACTGCAGGGAGAACAAATGTGTCTACGTAGAACATAAATTCATATTTTACAGATAAAGATATGGAACTTATGAAAAAGCTGTTGCATGAGAGTGCAACGGCTTTTTTGTATCGGATAGTCATTTTTCTTACTTTTGTATCATATTCCAGCAAATAACCAACCAGTCTATCCGGATATGAACAAGCGTAGGGGAAAAATCATCGGCAGGAGTTATGCCCACAAGGTGGGTGAAATTCTCCGCATTTACGACGAGCATGCACGCAGCGGTCTGTCCAACCGCGAGATCTTGCGTCGCTATATCTATCCGGTTTACCCAATTTGCGAAAAGACTTTTTACAATATCATCAATGCCAGTGCCGATCCTCGTATTATCCGTCAGCAGGAAGATTTGAAACGCCAGCTATCTTTATTTTAGGTTTCTGCGGCGGTCGGTTTGGTACGTATGGCTCCTGTTCCGCTGTCGTTCCGTATATCGTGGAGGTGTATTCCGTTTCATACACTTTTATTCCACCGGGCAGGGAAAAGTTCCGGCTTACACGTCTGAGCATGATGGTTGCACATTCTTCAAACCGTATTCCGTTCAGATAACCATTCAAACGTTCGGCCGTTGCCATTCTTCCAGCAGCATGATCTTCTTGCGTACTTCCATAATGTGTGTCGTCATAACAATCGAATGCCAGCCGGACAGTAAGTGAAATTTCCCCATGCTGCACCCGGAATTTCAGATCTTTCCATTGTATCTCGGGCATGCTTATAAGTACACAGGGGAATGTGACAGGATACTGGTCTTCTCCGTTAAGAAGCGCATCCAACTGGCCGTAATCCTCATCAATGAGCGAGAGTATATCGCCCATATTTTCCGCAATTCTTCTCTGAATATCGTTAAATAACTGTTCCATGATGTAATGTTATTGGTGAATGATTCTTTTAATTTCTGCCTCAAGCTTATCCCTTATTTTCTTCTCCAGCTCACTGCTGGAGGTATCCGGCATGAACTGCCGTTTCGGTATACGGACTTTGAGACGTTTCTTCGGTGTCAGCGCCAGCCTTTTCCACATGAGTGCCTCTTCCGATGCGTTTTCGGTAAGTGCCATACGCTTTTTTCCTCCTTTCTTCATACTTTTTTTAATTCCGGCCGTCTTGTAATACATTGCCCAGGCAAATTTCCTCATCTGCGGTGTAACCGTAGGATGCAGAGTCCCCCCGTTGTTATGGACGGCAGCATACGGCACGTTGGTATAGACCCTCACCAGCCTGTTCCCGGGACGGAAGTTGATACTGCCTGAAAGGTGGTTCCTACCCGAAAGTAAAGGCCCGTACTGTGACGCTGCGCTATTCCCACTGCCGCGTTGCCTGCGGGTTTCTTTCCAGCGATGGAATCCTCTTCCTGTAAAGCCGCCTTTACGGAAATCCTCTTCAATGTGCCGTTTCGCGATGTTTCCGGCCAAAACGGGCATCCTGCGGTTCAACAATCCGCTTATCTGCTGCGCCTGCTGACGTATCCGGCGGTTAAATTCTTGTATATCCATCGTTTATTAAATCAATATCGGCATCATCGGGAAATTCATCTTTCAAGAAAGACTTTACCGTCTCCTTTGCTCCCTCATACGCATTGGCAATGTACGGATGCGTGTCGCTGAACAACCGCCCGTCCACTCCGGGATTGTTGTTAAGTCCGGGTGCGGGACGGTCTTCAGGTCCGTTGGCACGTGGTGTTGCAGTAGGCGGTGCATCAGTGGCGGACAGGCTGCACTTGCAGTTCCAGCGGTCTCCCGGGCGATGGCTGTTCCAGAACGGGTGGCCTATTGGCAGCACTGTTCCCCAGAACGCTTTATGGTCCGCTCCCGGATGTGCGCTTGTGCTCGGCATCCATTCCAGATTGGGCAGGATGTCGGCATACTGCTCGAAGCGTTGCCAGTCGGCAGCCTGGCGGGCACGTATGACGGCGGTGTCATACTCCGTACGAAGCCAGTGCCGCACATGGTGGTCGAGCATGGGATGAACATCCTTTTTCCACTGTTCAAATGGTTTTAAAACGCCGTTAGATTCGTAGAGCTGTGAGGCGATATCGTTCTGCATGCGGTGCACCTTGAAAGCGGAAAAGGCCGCATTGCCCCGATCTATCTTTTGTTTGAACGCCATCGGGATTTCTGCAGCCGATTGGCTGATGCCGGTGCTCGATGCTTCGCGGAAGATACGGAAGGTTTCGTTGAAAAGGCTCTCCTCTATTTCCGACATGGGGTGGAAGTCCTTTTCATAGATATGCTTCAGGGCATGTTCCAGGATATTGCTATCAAATACGAAAGCGGATTCCGTACCGCCGGCTTTGCATTGCAAAGGTGTGGCAGAGCCGGACATGTAATCTATATCATCCAAGTCGGGCAGTTGCCAGTCCTCGTAATAGAGTGAATTCATCACCAGCCTAAAGCCCCGTCGTTTTGCGGGGCTTTTCCAAAAAAAGAGCCGGCGGCATTACGGGGCTGTTGCGTGGTCTTGCTATCTTCGGGTCCGTCTTTACCAACAAGTGGAATCCCCGCTGCGGCGAACGGATTGGCTGCTTTTCTCTTCTCCTCCAGTTCCGCCTTCAGCTGTTCATAATCCTGCGGTTTCTCAATGTACAGTTGTTCGTACAGGTAGTCGTCGGCGACGGGAATACCAAATACGGATACGGCTTTTTCCAGTAATTCTGCTTTAACTTTCACACTTTCCATATCCGGTTCTTCCACATAGACAAATTCGCCACCCTGGGTATTAATACCCAGTGAGGCGAACAGTGCGGTCATGTCATAGTTCAGCAGGTTCAGTATGCTTAACGCGTCCTGTTCGATAATTTCCTGTTCCACCTTGTTGTGTATGGTTCCAAGCGCCTGTGTTCCAGTTTCACTTGCTTCGGTTGTAAGCGTGTTGCCAAGTACTGCCTTGCTCATTTCCGCATTGTAACGGTCAACAAGTGCGGAATACATGTCGCTGCTGCCGGAAAGGCTTCCCGGTTCCACAAATTCGAGTGTTGTCCCGTCCGGGCAGAGGAATACGGATGCACCGCCTTGTGCGGCCGCCGCTTCCAACGTGGCATTCCGCGCTTCCGGATCTGCTGCGTCATAGGTGTATTTACGCACCGGACGGCCGAATATCTCGGCAAGTTCCGCCCAGTCGCCTATCGTCCCGCGTTTGTAGATAACGTACGGTGCCGTACGCGCCAGAATTCCCAGCGGTTCCTTGCCGCGTATCATCAACAGGTCTGAATATTCTCCGAAAGGTTCCCCGTTTATGTCAGTCTGGCGGGTTTTGATGAGGTTCAATACCGGGTCTACGTGCTTTCTCGGAACCATGTAGTAGTCTATCCATCCTTTCTCGTTGATATAGAACTGTACAAGTGTAAATCCCCAGTAGTCAGCATCCAATGCGTCACTGATAAACCGCAGGAACCAGGGGGAACTGATTTGCCCATTTACTTTGTCGTCAGCTATCCCGTTACGCCGGAATTCGATTTTCCGTCCCAATACTCCGCTTTTCCGTTTTTGTACTACGCTGAACAGATGCGGATCCATCATTGATTCGCTATATATATCGTATAGTTTTATCCTGCTTGTGAAGTCCACATTTTCCGCGTTACGGATTGCATTCATATAGTCATTCAACCCGATGCCGAATCGCTGCGGCTGTGTCAGTATTACGGTTGCACCGGGCCGCGTCACGTTACTTCCTTCAGTAATACGTTTTCCGGCAGACTTCGTCACACGACTTTTGAAAAAAGGAATTTTGAAGCTCATGTTTCTTTCTGTTTTTTTGGTTTATCAATAATTACATGTGATTGATCCGTTTAGGATTGCTTTTCATCAGGTAGGGATTATTTTGCTGCAGTGTCTCATCCGGCAGAAGTGGTGCCCCGTCAATGGTAATTTTGTAGGCCGCCACTTGTTTCAACCATTCCACTGCCCGTTCGTACCTGTCCTTTCGGATTTGGGATATTTTCTGTGGATTATGGATACTGAAAAGATGATAAACAGTTATGTCTATCGCCAGCATCAGGATAAGCTGGTTACGGGCTTCTCCTTCTGCGGAAAAGATTTCATCCACATCGTAACGTGCGTTGAGATACCCGCGCATTTCCGCGATTGCGCGGTCTTCACAGATTTCAACGATTGCGTTGTCACTGCGTGTCAAGGCATCCAGTATTTCGCGGTGTATACTGGCATCGTAATCCTCTTGCGTTATGAATTTGCTCATGGCTATAATCGTTTTGGGTTCCGGCGCGCGCTGTGGTGAATCACCGTCACCGGTTCCAGTTGTTGTACTTTCTTTTTCAGGATTCGCAGCCCCCCTTCCACACAGTCGGGACCGTCCGCCGGGAATTTAAGACGGAGGGTGAAGAGCTTGAACTGGTCGTCCAGCCGTCTCATGTGTGGGTTGTCCCGTTCCTCCTCGTTAAAAACAAGGTTACCCTCGCGGTTGAGCGGTTCCAGATTCGCTTCGATACGTGTCGCTTTGTCAGTCTTCCTGTCCTCGTCCGAATGAATGTAGAGCTGTACGTTCCTTTCATTTCGTACCTTTGCTACCAGCGGTTTGAACACCTGCTGGAAAAAAGGATCCTGCAGTTTATTGTTCTCCATATAGCAGTACACCGGAACTTTACCGCCCACATATTCAAGTAACTGTACATACCAGTCTATGAAATCCGAGTTCAGTCCGCGGTCCAGACGCGCATTTATAATATAGACCTTCTGTTTTATCTGTCCCATGAGGATACAGCTCTTGGTGCTACTGTTCTTGCTTTTGTTCTCTCCCGGTGCAGGGTCACCGTAAATTACCAGAAACTGGAACTTTTTCAGTTCCGGTACCCGGCCATAGGTTATTTCCTTGAATACCTCCCCTTCGGTGACGGGATTGTTATAGTACTCCTTTTGTGCGCTGGCGGTACTGATCTTTCTCAGTACGGTGTCGATATGTTCTTCCGTATTCTTTTCGGGCCAGGTGCTGTGCCCGTCCTTATCCCGGATATTTACAACATCGTGGTGATCTGCGAGAGCCGCTGCCCGTACCACACAGCAGTCTCGTGCTATGAGGTTCCCGCACCATACGATCAGGGTCGGTTCACTGATGGAACGTGTGGCATAAAAAGCCTGTTCATACCAGTCCCATTTCTTTTGTATGATGTCCGGATTTCGGCAGTCCTCATCTGTATCGTAGTCGTCCACAAGCAGTACATCAGGGCGTACAGCTTCATTACGGCTTCCACGTGGGGCGTTACCGGCACCAATGGCGCGAAAAGCACAGCCGCATTTGGCTATGAACTCCGTATCCGTCCATGAACCGATATTCGTTTGTTCCCCATAGTAAGCTTTGATGCGTCCATTAGCTTCAAAATTGGCTCGATAAGGATCCAGCAACCGCTTCGCACTGTCCTGCGTAGCACTGGCAAGCATTACGTTTTTTTTCCGTCCTGTAAGCGCCAGGTACATCACGCAGAACATGACAATGGTGCTTTTTGCCAACTCACGACTCCATGAGAGCACTTCGTACCATTCATCATTATTCAAGATGCGTTTGATTGCCCTTTTATGGAAAGGGGCAAACGGATATTTTGCATATCTCGGAAAAAAAAATCCGATCCATTCTATCGGGTGTTTTTCCAGATAAAGTCGGTGCTTCTCCCGCTGGGCCTGATTCATGCTCGCGTCTACCGGAGTGGAATTACTGATATCCGCTTTGTATTCTTCCCAATTGGCGAGGGCCGTTCTTTCTTCTTGTTTCATGACAGGTTGTCTTTAATGAATTTATCCCATAGTACGGTTATCTCCTTGGCCTTATCCAGATCAATAGGCCTTATCCATTCTATAAAGCGCATGCCTACGTTTACAAGGTCGGCTATTCCGACTTCTGTTTCCATTTTTTTTATGGCGGCAGCCAGTTTGCCCAGTGTGTCGGCCTCGGCAGGATTAGCGAATCGTTCTCCTTCCGGGCGTGAAAGGATAAGGTTGTTCAACTCCATTACTTGTCGGTGCAGGTTGGCGATTTGCTGTTCACGTCCTAATGTGATGCCAACTTTTAATTTTTCCCATTGTCCTGCCGCCATCCACCGGATTATGGTCTGGCGTGACACGCCCACTTTATCTGCAATTTCCTGTTGTGTCAGATTATCTTTGAGATAGAGGGTACGGGCGTAATCCTTTTTTTGTTGTGAGGTCAATTCTGCCATACTGTTTTCTTTAATGATTTTACGCAAAGTTCTTTTTTCATGCTGTGAACCGGAAAAAAGGATGAAGCGGTTGCAGGACATAGTGTATGGCCTGCGTACTTGTCCGTAAGGATTACACACTTTTTTGTGCGGTTATCACTACCTACGTAAGTTTGCTGCAAATAATCAAGAACGTATGAGAGTTTTTAAATCCATATTAAATAAAAAGACCGCCTGTCTGCTGCTCTACGGAGAAATCAGTGACGAAGGTGGGGAAGGTAAGATAGCCAGTCGTGACATCGTAAACGAACTGATGCATCTGGATGGCTATGAGAACCTGAATATCCGTATCAATTCCATTGGCGGTGACGTTTATCCCGGTATTGCTATTTTCAACGCCATCCGCCAGTGCAAGAGCAATGTCACTATTTACATTGACGGTATCGCCGCCAGTATTGCCGGTGTGATTGCCCTGTGTGGGAAACGTGTCGAGATGAGCCGTTATGCCCGTATGATGCTGCACAATGTATCCGGTGGCTGTTACGGTAACAAACAAGACTTGCGGGATATGATATCCACCATTGAAAGTTTGGAGGATACCATTGCTGAAATCGTCGGCGAACGATGTGGTAAGGACAAGGAAGAGGTGAAAAACATTTATTTCGATGGTACCGACCATTGGTTGAAAGCCGAAGAGGCTTTGCAGCTGGGGCTGATCGATGCTATTTATGATGTGGAGCCTATTCCAGAAGAGAGCAGTACGGATGATATCTACCGCATATTTACTAACCGGCTGGAGCTGGAACAGCAAAAGCCACAAAACCCCGATAAAATGAAATTGGAAGATTTTAAGAAAATTCCCCGTTTCGCCAACTGTGCTGACGAGACGGCGGTAATGGCCATGTTGGGCGAAACGGTCCAGAAGGCAGAAAAGGCCGATGATTTGGAGAAGGAGAACGACGAACTGAGAGAAAAACTGGAACGGCAGGAAGAAGAACGGATTGAAAACGCTGTGGCGGATGCTGTGACAGATGGACGTATCGGTGCAGATCAGAAGGATATCTATAAGAATATTCTGAAGGCGAACTTTAAGGACGGCATGACCGCACTGAAGGCTTTGAAACCGAAAAGACTTTTGAAAGATAAGCTGGAGAGTACCGCCGCCGGTGAAGGTGAAAGCCCTTGGCAGAAACGTCAGAGAGAAATTGAAGCCAACCGTAAAAAGTAGTATGCCATGATTCCGATTAAGAACCCTAAGAACGTTAAGCTGGGTGGCAGCTCCTATTTTGGCAAGAAGATAGGTAGTAGCGTACGAAGTGCCGGCAGTGCTCCGCAAATACGCGGGAGACAAAAAGTGAAGATGTAGTGTTTATGACAACAGAGTAAATATTAATTAAAAATAGAAAAGACAATGATTCAAGGATTGAATACCACCAACTATTCCGGCGAAGTGCTGGAGAACGTGCTGACTCTTGCTACGACAGGTAACGAGTTGGTAAGCAAAGGGCTGATAATGGTTATCCCCGGAGTAAACAGTTCAATAAGTATTCCCCGGGTAAAATCGGGCAAAATGCTGCAAAAACGTAAGGAAGACCCGCAGAAGTCGGACAGCAAAGGCGATTTCACATACAGCGAGAAAAAACTGGTACCAAAGGACATGATGGCTTTCACGCTGTTCAATCCACGTGCTTTTGAACATATCTGGCGTGAGTACCAACCTACGGGCGACCTTGTGTTCCGTCAGCTTCCTACCAATGTGCAAAATATCCTGCTTCAGGAACTTTTAAAACAGGTTGGCAATGAACTCGGCTACCAGTATATTAATGGAGAATATGGCGACGCCGACAGTCAGCTGTTGGACGGTATCCTGACACAGGCGGCCAAGGATGCGGATATTGTGAAAGTGAAAAGTACAGGTACAACGATGTTGCAACGTTTGAAAGAGTTGAGAACGCATATTCCAGTAACCATGCGTAATAATTCCAACCTGCGTATCCTGATGAGTGTGGAAGACTTTGATACATACGATGACGAGTTGACGCAGCTCGCCAATAAGGGAGCCGCTCCCACAGACATCAATCAGGAACGTTACAAAGGTATCACCATTGAGGTTTTGACACAATGGCCCGCCGGCTTGATTGTAGCTACCCTGTGTGACAGCGGGATGAATGGAAACCTGTTTGCTGCGGTTAACCTTCAGGACGACGAGAATGTTATTCTCATTGACAAATGGGCGAATGCCAGCGAGATGTATTTCTTTAAAATGCTCATGAAGGCCGATACGCAGATCGGTTTCGGAGAGGAGTTCATAGCTTTGGACTGGAGAGAAAATGGAGTATTCAAACCTGTGGTGGAAGGATAAGGAGGAACGGATATGGCAAAGAAAACATTGATAACGGTAATTGTCCTTTCTGCTTTTCAAGACAAGTTTGACCATAAGACGCAGTATCCGGTGGGTACGGAACTGCAGGTTGACGAAGAACGTGCGAAAGATCTGGTAAACCGTAAGCTTGCCCGAGTGAAAGAAACCGGAAAAGTCCCCGAAGAATCGAAACGGCCGCAACCAGCGAATCCGGAAACCGCTCCTGAATCCCCGGCTTCCTCCATAGCTCCGGCCGGTAGTGATAAACCTGAAAAAAAGAAAAAGGATGAGTGCCAGAGGACTGAGAAACAATAACCCGGGTAATATCCGTCTTTCTGCCACCACAGTATGGCAGGGAGAAATCCGTCCCTCGCAGGACAGGTCGTTCTGCCAGTTCCGTACGATGGCTTACGGTTATCGTGCTTTGATTAAGCTGCTGCAAAACTATCGTCGTAACAATGGATGCCGTACGATAGCGGATTTTATCAACCGTTGGGCGCCGCCTGTGGAGAACAATACTTCCGGCTATATCAGCCGGGTATGCCGGGAGATGCAGGTTCCGAATACGTATGTGCCTGACGTGAACGACAGAGCGACTATGTGCGCTTTTGCAGCCGCCATCTCACAGGTGGAGAACGGGGTACCGGCGGTCATGGCAGACGTGGAAGCGGGATGGAAACTGCTTTAATAAGGAAATTAATGATGATTGATTATTGATTGGAAAAATGGATGTGCTTTGGAATATCATAATGTATGCGGTACCTGGAGGTTTTGCCGTACAGCTTATAAACTGGTACCGTAACCGGAAGTTATCTAAGGCGCGCCAGGGTGGTGATATTGATGCCGCCTATCTGGACAATATCAATATACTTCGTGAAGAATTAATAAAGATTCAAGATGAAAACAGAAAACTATACAGGGCTATCGCCCGACTTGATCGTACGGTTGCTCGCGCTACTGCTTGTCGTCACTGGAATGATTGCCCTATCCGCATCGAGTTGCAAAAGCCCGCAGAGGATACGGAGCAGTTACAGCCAAAAAAACAGCTTGGCAAGCAAAAACGGGTTCGTTCTCCTGCAAGAAGCCGTACCGCCCAGTATCGCGAAGACGAAATTTCCGACGGGTATGCTGAAACAGATTCCGGTGGGCACAGGCTTTAGCAGCCGTAGCGGGCAGGCCACCGTCAATGTCACCCGGATATCAGAAGACAGTTTGGAAATAACTGCCACCTGTGACAGCCTGGCCCGTCAGGTACTCATTCTTACAGAGGAAAATACACGTATCCGGGATGAACTCATGGAAGAAAAAGAGAAACCGCCTCCGGAAATAGTACGTGAGCCTACCGGCCTGCAATGGTTCCAGATATGGGTGGGGCGGTTATCACTGATATATCTCGCTTTCCGCCTGTTGAAAAGGCGCTTCGCCAAAATCCTTTAAACAGTATTCGAATGGATGTTAAAGAACGAAAAACAGTATCGGAAAAAATGGTGGCGGAAACTGCCTGCCGGCCAGAACCGGGCTTTCTGAAGCAATACCGGAGATGTTATCCTCGTGCCAAGAAATTCCATGTCACGAGTGACGGCCTTGTATTTCCGGACGATAAAAAAGCCGCAGATGCTCACCAAAGGTGCATCGGGTGCGGCGAGTTAAGAACCTATTAAATGAAAAGACAATGAATTTACCAAACGTAAAGATAGTAATCGGCAGCGGCAGCATGGGCAACGTCACGCTGTCCGATGACGGTATTTCCGGCATGATCCTTACCGGTACCGCAGTTCCGGAAAAACTGGAACTGAATAAGGTCTATGTACTCGGCGGTATGACAGACCTGAAAAAATACGGCATTGAAGAAAAGACAAACCCGCTGCTTGTCAAAGACCTTACCGCATTTTACAGTGCAGCCGGTGAGGGTGCTGAACTACACCTGCTTGTGGTGAGTGAGGCCACCACACTGACGCAGATATGTGCTAATGAGGACGGTTCCCCGCTCAATAGACTTATCAATTCCTCTGCAGGACGTATCCGTCTTGTAGGTATTAACAGGAATACCCCGGCCGAGTATGAGCTGACTGCAGAAAAATGCCTGGACGCGGATATCATTACTGCCATTACCGCTGCCCAGACGGTTGCGGACGCTTTCCTTGAGAAGATAACCCCGTTCCGGGTATTCATCCCCGCAATCGGTTGGACGGGTGAAACAGACGGTTTGTACCAGCCTCGTGAAGGCAGTTGTAACCGTATTGCGGTGGTTATGGCCTCGGACGGAAAGATAGGCGAAAGCAAGCTGTATTCCGCTGCGATCGGTCAGGTGTTGGGACGCGCGGCCAAGATTTCCGTACACCAGAACCTCGGCCGCGTACGTGACGGGGCGATAGCCTCTACCGGTTATATGACGGACGGCAAGACACCTGAAGAGCATTTCAGCGAGCTGGGAATTCTGAATGATGCCGGTTATATCTTCTACCGTACCTATATAGGTAAGAACGGCTACTACCTTAACGGCGATGCCATGGCAGCGCCCACGACCGACAGCTACTGCTACCTCAGTTCCGGACGCGTCATCGATAAGGCGGCCGTCATAGCTTACCGTACGTATATTAACGAGATCCTGGACAACATCGAGGTTGATCCTGAAAGCGGTACTATTCCTACCGCTATATGCAAATCGTTCGAGGCAAGCATCATTCGTGCGGTGAATACCAATATGAACGGTGAGATCAGTTCGTTTACGGCATACATTGACCCTTCGCAGAATATCCTTGCAAACGGTCACATGGAAATCACCTGCAAGATAGTCCCGCTCGCCACCCTGAGAGAAATCACCGTTAATTTATCACTTGAAAATCCAGCATGATTATGGCAACAGCAATAGGAACAGTGTTCAATTCCAGGGAATACGCCTGGGTCGATGTAAATGTCGTGATGCTTGGCAGGGAAGTTGTCGGACTTCGCGGCATTGAATACAAATCAAAGCGCCAGAAGGAGGCGTTGTTTGCCTCCGGCAGGAAAGCCCGCAGTATCCAGAAGGGCAAGAAGGAGTATGAGGGTACGATAACACTTCTGCAAAGCGAGCTTATTGCCCTGAACCGCGCCGCACAGGAAAAAGGTTATGAGGATATTACAGATATTGACTTTGATGTGATAGTCTCCTATGTACCCGAAAACGGCGTTGTCACGACCGACAAGGTGGTGAACGTATCCATTACGGAGATACCTCATGGTATAAAGGTGGATGACCTGCAGATGGAAATCGCCCTGCCGTTCATTGCTTTGGACGTAGAATATAACGTTTTGTAACATCAATCATTAATCAGATAAGAAGATGAACACGAAAGAAGAAAAAACAGTCGAACAGAAGATTCAGGAATGGAAGGAAAAATACGGCGACGTCTATCGCGTGGATGTCGACGGGCATACGGCCTTTCTTAAAAAGCCAAGCCGCAAAGCACTCGGAGCGGCCGCTGTTATCGGCAAGTCCGATCCGATGAAATACAACGAGTTTTTGTTGAATAATTGCTGGCTCGAGGGCGACGAAGTCATCAAGACCGATGATGCCCTGTTCCTGGGCGTATCGGCACAGCTGGCGGAAATCATCGAGATAAAGGAGGCTACGCTAAAAAAGCTCTGAGCGGAACGCAGACCGGAGACAAGGGCGGTTGGCTGTTCATGTCCGACACCCTTATCCGGGCTGTGCTTCACATGGATCCGACGGAACTGTCAGATGAGGAATGGGCACATCAGGTGCGGATGGCGGAATGGGCACTGTCCGTCATGCAGGTAGGAAGAATAGGATAATGTTCAAGGTTATCAGGAATAATGTCATATAGACCAGCCAACGATATCTGTACCACTTTCCTTCTTTCCTGAGATATTCAGGCAGGGATTTTACCATTGAGACAGGAACCAGTACCGGAATGGCTATGATAACCAGCACCCATTTCAGGAAAGCCGGCACCAACCGGATTGCCCAATAAGCCGAACCGGCGATAACATAGATTGCAATAACAGTACTCAACATGGCCAATACACTTGAATATATTTTTAGTCTTCAGGATAAGGTTTCCGCTAAGATAGGCAATATTACCGTAACTTCCGATAGAATGTTGGGAAAATTTGCCGAACTGGAGAAGAAAAACCTTAGTGTGAACAAAACGTTCAATGAGACAGGGCGCACGTTGGGTGCCTTGCGCGAGAAGATTGCCCTGCTGCAGGCGGAGCGTGAATGGATTCCTGCCGATAACATTGAGGGTATCCGGGCATATAACCGGGAGATGAAAGCGCTCAATAAAGAGATTGACAAGCTGGAATCCCTTAACGGCGGGAAATTCAAGAAGTGGAGCCGGGAGGCCTTTGCCGCCATTCCCGGCAGTGAACTGATAAGCAATCCGCTGGTTGCCGCTTCCGCAACCCTGGGGTTTGCCGGGAAAGCCGGTTTGAATTTCGATGAGAGTATGGCCCAGGTGAATATCACCGCCCAATTGGAAGGCAAGTCGCTTGTGGAACTTCGTAACAGGCTCAAACAGATTGCCAGAGATAATAAGGCGGATATTCTGGTGGCTCCTGTCGGATTTGAGAAGATAAATTCGCAACTCAATGACGTAGACCTTTCGCTTTCCATACTGGACGCCTCGCTGAAAGGAAGCAAGGCCGGCTTTACCGACCTTGACACTGTTTCCGGTGCACTGGCTCAGACCCTGTCCATTGTCGGCAAGGAGAACACTACGGCCATGGAAGTGCTCGACACATTCTTCGCCGCCAAGCGTGTCGGTGCCGGCGAGTTTGCCGACTTTGCCCGTTATATGCCCAATCTGATAGCCGGTGCCAGTAACCTGGGTATCGCCTACAAGGAAGTGGCCGGAACATTTGCCTACATGACCGGAAAAGGGCAGTCGGCCGAACGTGCCGCCGTACTTATGGAGAATGCCTTTTCAGTATTAGGGCGCGCCGATGTACGCGGTAAAATGGAAAAAGCCGGCGTGAAGGTATTCGATGATACCGGAAAGATACGCAGTGTTGTGGATGTTTTTTCCGATTTGCAGGGTGTGATGGGTAGTTTGAATGACGAACAGAAATCCTCGCTGCTTGAAAAGCTGGGGCTGGTTGACAAGGAAGCAAAGAATGCTTTTGCCGTTATGATTTCAGACACTGTTAAGCTGCGTGAATCCATGAATGAGGTTTCCGCATCTTCCGGCGAGACGGACAAAGCCATGAACTATTCCAGGAACACGATGCAGAAAGTAACCGAAGTATGGAACCAATTTAAAAACATCGGCCTGAGTGTAGGTGAGCTTGTTTTACCGCTAATCAGTACCGGGCTGGACATTGCAAGTGTTCTCCTGAGTGGTCTATGTACGGTCGTAAATGCTATCGGCAGTCTGTTTTCATGGTGGTATGCCCAGCTTCAGGACGGCAACCCCCTGATATGGGGGCTGACCGCCGCCATAGCGGCATTGTCCGCCGGCCTGTTAATCAATTATGCCCGTACGAAATCGGTTATTCTTCTTGAAAAGGCCAAGGTCGTCTGGGACGGTATCCAGGCAGGCGCGACATGGCTTCTGACCGGTGCGCAGCTGGCATTGAACACAGCACTGTGGGCATGTCCGCTGACATGGGTAGCGGCAGCCATCGGTACAGTGGTTGCCGCCATAGTTTACTGCTGGCAGAAGTTTGAAGGCTTCCGCAGGGTAATATACGGTTGCTGGGAGACTGTCAAAGAATTCGGGCGCGTATTGATTGATTCCATCGTGGCTCCTTTCAAACAGGTATTGGGCGGTTTGGGTAAGGTATGTTCCGCCCTGGTGAGCCTGGTAAAGGGTAATTTCAGGGAAGCCGCCAAAGAGGCGAAAGCCGGTTTTATGGATATCGGCAAGGGGGTACTGGGTGCCAACCCCGTATCTATCGGTATGGATATAAAGCAGAGGGGCGACTGGCAGGCGGCATGGGATAAGGGCACGCAGCGCGGAAGCGAGAGCTGGCAGGCCTCACAGGATAAGAAGAACGGTGTTGGCAGTTCCGGCTTCCCGGTACCGGAAGTACCGGCGGCAGCCGTTACCCCGCAGGTGGATTATGATGCCCTGATGAAGAAACTTGCCAAGAGTTCCAAGTCTAAGAAAGTTTTGAATCTGAATGATGCCGGTACCGTCCGGAATTATAACGAGTCTTCCGACTATACTGCCGCAACAAGAAAGCTGTCTCCCCTGCAGGTGAACCTTGCCCCCGGCGCTTCGGCCGCGGCTGTCGGTGCGTCCGGTAAGGCTTTGGATGCGCGTTCACGCCTGGCGGATGCGGCAAAAGCCTCAGATAACGCCCAGGAATACACTCCCGAAAAGAACGGTTATCTGCAGGACATCATGCTGAATGTTCGCAAAATTGCCGCCATGATAACCGTTCCCCTTGCCATGAACACTCCGGTCTCTTCAGGTTCCGTATCCGATGCCTACGTAATGCAGGACACGAGGAGTATGACGGAAAAGGCAGAGTCCGGATATCGTAGTGAAAGGCAGCCCCGGACGATACGTATAGACCGCGTATGCGACCAGATCACCATCCATGTACAGAATACAGACGGGAAGGGTATAGACACCATCCGGCAGGAGATTATCAATGTGTTCAACGAAATATACGAGGTGTAGCTATGGGAAATTTCAATATAAAGGACATTCTGCTGGATGTCATCGGTTACAAGGGACTGCCTTACCCCGGTGTGTGGTTGCCTGCGGCAGACCGTTCAGAGTCCGGCGATGGGTATGAGTACGACGGGGAAACAGCCGGCGAAAAGACGAATACGGATTTAGGTTCTGTCCTTCGTAAGAAAGACGCCATGGGAAGATATTATTTCATGCCCGTTGTTCTGGAGCACAAAGGTAAGGAGTATGAGATACCTAATGCCGTTATTTCCTTTACCGGCAAGAAGAATATCGTAGAAACGGCAATGGTAGGACGTAAAGGTTCGGTTAAGGAACTTATCAGTCTGGATGATTACGAAATCAGCATATTGGGTGTTGCCCTGTCCGATGATTTTCCCGAAGCGGCCCTGACGGAACTGAATGAACTCTACAACATCAACGAGTCCGTTATCCTGAAATGCGCACTTACGGACATCTTCCTCGAGGAAGACGACCGGGTGGTTATCCGCAGCATTGATATATCCGATATGAAAGGAACCGAAACAGTCCAGATATTTAAGATGGAACTGGTGACGGACCATAGTTTTGAACTCATAATCAAATAGGCCATGTTTATACTCTGTTCGGAAATAAGGATCGGGAATGTCTCTTTCAAATCGGTACATGATGTACGGATAAAGAGAAGCATTTACAGCCTTGCCGCCACGGCCGTGATCAAGGTTCCGGTTACTGCCGCACTTAAATATACGGGAGAAGCGCCGGCCTATATAGAAACGGCCCAGGTTGTCAAGGTCGGCGACCGGGTGGAAATCAGGCTGGGTTATGACGGTAATCTGAGTACCGAGTTTGCCGGTTACGTGAAACGATTGAATTACAAGGTTCCTTTGGAAATAGAGTGTGAGGACGAATACTATGCGACCCGCCGGGTAAACTGCGTTTTCTCGGGAAAGGAAACAACGTTAAAACAGTGTTTGAATACCATTTTACCGGACTTGAATATTGCTTATTGTGCAGACCTGACATTAAAGAACTTCGTCGTTAATAACAAGCCCGGCAGCTGGGTGCTCGGCTTTCTCAAAAAGGAGTACGGTTTGGCCGTCTTTTTTGACATCGACGGCAATCTGTACGCAGGTAAGGCACACGAAGTGCAGGGCGAAACGGTGAAATACCGGCTTCGTTATAATGTCATCAAGGATGATGAGCTGAAGTACCAACTCGCCGAGGATGTCCGGCTGAAGGTGAAGGCCGTATGCTATTATAAGGACGGCACGAAGATAGAGGGGGAAATCGGCGAAGAGGGCGGTGAGACAAAAACGCTCTATTACTATGACGTGAAGGATGCCGGTGAACTGAAAGCGTTGGCCCGCGAAGAACTGGAGCGCTACCGCTTTGACGGATACCGGGGTAGGATTGAAACATTCCTCGCTCCCTATGCACTGCCGGGTATGGTGGCGCAGCTGGATGATCCGGTTTACCGGGAACGCGGCGGGAACTATTACATAGAAAGTACGGAAGTGACGTTCGGAACGGGCGGCGCACGTAGAAAGATAGAAATCGGTATCAAGGTATGAAGGATATAGAAGAAATCAGACGTGCCATTCACGAGCGGCAAGGCGGAGATAGTGTTTTTCCGGCCGTTGTGACGGAAGTGGATGAGAAGGAGTACACTTGTACGGTACGGCGTGACGGGCAGGTCGACTATTTTGATGTGAGGTTACGTGCATTGGTAAATTCGGAGTTGCAGGGTTTTGCCTTTATTCCCAGGTTGCAAAGCACAGTTCTTGTATGCCGTATCGGAAAGAGCAACGAGCTGTTTGTATGCCGGTTCGGTGAGATAGACGGGGTTATTTTAACCTGTGGCGATATGGAGCTGAAGACCGACCTTGATAATATTGACATCAGGAAAGGTGACAGTGTGAGTGTTCATATCGATGCGGGCAAACTGGAAGTGACCAACGGCAAGACGAAAGTCACCCATGAGGCGGAAGCTTTGACGCTTCTGTCGGATCATACGACTGTGAAGATAACAACGGGCGGCCTTACCTTAAGGAAAGGCGGTTCGGGACTGAAGAAAACACTCGGTGACCTTTTGACGGCCATACAGAAACTGACGGTAACAACAGGAGTAGGTCCCAGCGGCCCGCCTATCAACATCGCTGACTTTCAGAAAGTACAACAGGACTTGAGTAATTATTTGGAGGAATAGGATATGCCATTAGTAGAAGCAACAATCAAAGCCGGAATCAAATCGGCATTTACCGAGGTGATGAACCAGAAGGAAGGACGTGAAGACGCGTTGGATAAGTTGGCGGACAAGATAGCCGCCACAGTGGTGGATGCCATAAAAAGCGCCCAGATAACCTATACAGCCGGCCTTGTAGCCCCGGCAATGGGCGGGCCGGTGACAGGGACATTCCAGTGTACAATATCGTAACGGGGAGGGCTTATGATTGATATCGGACATACGGCTAACGGGGATATCGACCTGCAGGCGGGCGACATTCTCTATACGGAGAGTACCGGGCAGCACCAGCGGGACATACTGTTGGCGGATAAGGGACATTACAAGGAAAGCCCGGAAACGGGTGTGGGAGCCTTGGAATATATGAATGACAATGAACCGGACAGACTTTTGCGGAGCATCCGAAAGGAATTCACGCGGGACGGTATGAAAGTGTCGAAAGTCTCTCTGGATAATGTAGTGGCGGAGTATGAAGAAAGTAACGGCTAAGGCGAACCAGACAATATATGACGTTGCCATAGAGCAGTATGGTACATGCGAGGCGGTAGGCAAGCTCATGCAGGATAATCCCGGTATGGAGAATGACTTGCAGGCAGTAACGGAAGCCGGTATTGAAAAAAGCGACAGAAGTTTCTATTTTGATTTACCGCTACCTGAGGGTAGCACGTTGCTTGTCGATACGGACAGCAGGATGATTGAAAAAAACATCCTTCGGGAAATAGGTAAGGACGTAACAACTTATGATTTGAAAGACTATGGCACGAACGATTAAAGAAATTCAAGACAGTATCATCGATTCGCTACAACAGGAATCGGGGCTTTCTCTTTCCACCTCTAAAGTGGCGGAGTGGCGGTTGTGGACGTATGTGTTTGCGGTAGTCGTACATACGTTTGAGATAATCCTGGACATGTTCAGGAAAGAGGTGGACACTCTTGTTGAGAAGGTGACACCGGGAACAGTACGATGGTATGCCGAGATGTGCTACCGATTTCAGAACGGGCATGAGCTTCTGTTCGATGATGAAAAGGCAACGCTTTATTACCCGGAAGATAATCCGGATGCCCGGATTATCAAGGTGGTGGCTGTTCGTGAAGAGACCAACCGGCTTGTCATTAAAGCGGCCAAGTGGGACTCGGACGGGAATATCGTTCCGCTATCACTGGAAGAAAGGTATAATTTCACCGGTTACATTGATGCGATTAAGTTCGCAGGAGTGAACACTACCATAGTTTCCACTACCGAGGATAAGATACGTTATGATCTGGAAGTGTATTATGATCCGGCCGTTCCGCTGACACAAATAAATACGGATGTTTCCGCCGCACTGGACACGTTCAAGTCCTCGCAGGGGTTCGATTCCATGATATACAGGCAGCGGTTTATTGATGCCGTTATGGATGTTCCGGGAGTGACAACCTGCAACCTTTTGGCGATGGAACGTAAGGGGGCTACGGATGAGGATTTCTCGCCGGTGGATATCTGCGCGGAACTGGAATCGGGATATTTTGAATATGACGTTACCAGCCGGCTTGTTTTTAAATCTGTAAAGGAACTGGAAATATGAATCTGAGAATGAATTGTAAGAACCTCGTACGGCAGTTGTTGCCACCTCATAAGAGGCAACCGGTGCGTCTGTCTTTTCTTTCCGGCTTCGTTGCTGTATTGCAGAAGTTGTTCGAAGCGTTCGCTACATGGCGGGATAATGTCCGGATGATGGTGAACGTAAATTCACAGGTAAAAGTCCTTGAGGGTTATTTGCGTAAAAAATACGATGAACCTGTCAATATCCGGATAGAAACCTTTAACAACGGGCTGTTGCTGGTTGGATTGAAAAGTGAGGGCCGTACAATGTGGCCGGAAATCAGCCTGGAGGACGAGAGAAAAACAAGGCCTGTACCGTTGGAGAACGAGGTAAGGGATAAGTTCAAGGGGGTAAATTTTATAGTTTACATTCCTAAAAACATAGACAAGAGCCTGGTGGAAATCGATATAGAGAAATTCAAGCAGGCATTAATCACCTATAAAATTATACAGCAATGAAGAGACATGTACAAGTGCCGGGAATCCGGCAATGGGCAGCGGAAGATTTTTTGGAGTTGCAATCCGAACCGCTGAAGGCTTTGGACGGTTTTTTTGAGGAATACGGCCCCTGTATTATCAGGGGATGCCGGGCAACAAAAAACGCCGATGAAACCTACAACCTGACTGCCGGGTTGGTCGCTCTGGAGGGAACTGACGCCGAAGGGAACAGATGTTTCAAGGTCGTACCGTTTTCCGGTATGGTGGGCACGCCGATGCCTATTTATCTGACATTGGCGAACTCTCCGGTCAAACGCCAATATGTTGATGGTGCCATAAAGCCTATCGCTTACGAATATTATGCTGCGGCAAGCGTTGTCAAACCGGAGAATGTTCCTTTTCTGGAGCTCAAGACGAACAGGCGGGGAGCATTCGTTGATGTGATTCAGGACAGTAATCATGTTTTTCTTACGGCCGAGGAGCGTGAGAAATTGAATAACCTGGCAGGCTATATCCACCCGAAAACACATCCGGCTTCCATGATCGTATTCGATGACGGGGAAACGTTACAGCATAAGTACGACCTGTCGCAACAGGTGACCTATGAATACACACTGGAAGTCTCCCCATCATCACTCTCATTCGGAGCGGCCGAAGAAGTGAAAGGGCTTTCCATTACTTCGTACAGAACGAAGTTTGTAGGTGGCGTCTCCACCGGCGAGAAAGAACAGGTAGACTATACGGCTGTTGTAAATTCAGGGACGGATACTTTTTCCATAGAGGATGTGGCGGTAACGGCCAAACAGAACAATACGGAATCACAGCGTAGCGGTTCAGTCCTTGTTACGCAGGCGGGTTCCGGCAAGACAATAACCGTTTCACTCAGCCAGGCTGCCGGTGAGGTGAGCTGGGAATACCGCTTTTCAGTCAATCCGGCCGCTTTGAATTTTGCAAATGCTGCCGGTTCACAGAATGTGACTGTCGTTTCAGATAAACAAAAGAAGATAAACGGCATCAATTCAGGTAATCCTGTCTCTGTAAGTTTCAGTTCGGCTGTGACTTCGGGTAGCGATGCGTTTTCTGTTGATGGGAATACGGTGTCTGCCACTACAAACGGAACGGAAGCACAACGTAATGGTACAGTACAGTTTACTCAGGCTGAAAGTGATAAAACTGCGGATGTCTCTCTTAGTCAGGCTGCCGGCGAAGTTACTTGGGAATATACTCTTTCCGTCAATCCGGAATCACTGTCATTTGAGACCTCAGGTGGTACCCGGGATGTTTCGGTGACCTCGTACAAACGTAAGTATATAAACGGTAGCTATACGGGAGAACAGGTGAACGTGGGTTGCTCATCTTCTGTTACCGGTGCAGGCTTTAGTTCCTCGGGAACTTCTATAACTGCCGGACAGAACAACACGTTATCTGACAGAAGCGGTACTGTTACCTTCACACAGTCGGAAAGCGGGAAGCAAG
>ENA-UAEA01000082-UAEA01000082.1-human-gut-metagenome-genome-assembly--contig:-NODE-82-length-34206-cov-8.420661_pt1 | contig 34206 bp, 29 predicted proteins | sample MGYA00244276_ERZ654272 | MGnify/ENA primary metagenome ERZ654272 (study PRJEB26926, sample SAMN06165034) | human gut metagenome | biome: ENVO:00009003; feature: ENVO:2100002; material: ENVO:00002003... | reverse complement strand
ACGAGATTTCTGCCTGTCTCGTGGGCTCGGAGATGTGTATAAGAGACAGGCATGAATATACTAACTGTTTTATCTGAAAATATCAAGGATTTTTAGTTTTATTTCATATTTTCCGCTGTCAAATATGCTCTCATACTCGTCCGGAGTGAGTACCTCCTTAAGATTTTCCTTTGCTTCGTCCTCCACCACCTCGTACACACTGCCCCTAAAGCACATGTTTGGATACAGCACGCACCACCAGTTATGACCGGCTCCATCGCCCAGTGTTATTTCAAGCGCCTCGTAATTTCCCTCAGGAAATGTATAGTCCCCATACGTCTTTTCCGGGAAATCGGTGTGTGTAAGCTCTGCCGATGCGCCATATGTAAAACCGTTTGCTGCAAGCGTCTCCTTTGATACCGCTATTATTTCGTCCATATGGTCATTTACGGTGGCTCTGGTTTCTTCGATATTTTCGCACTCCAGCAGATATGGCTCTATGTAAGCCCCTACTGCATCGCGCACCTGCTTTTTCACATTCTGGTCTGCTTCGCTGTCGCTGTTTGCCAGCACGTGGAAACGCAGGATTTTGCCGGCGATGGATTTTTGCATGTCGGCTGTACACGCTATACTATTGGTGTTTGCGGCAGGTGTATGATTTTTTGCAGCTATCGCTGCCGTAAGGGATATTATTGCTATGGTTGTTATTATTATTTTCTTTCTCATGTAAACAAGTATTGCCTTATTTGACGAGCTTATTCATCCTTTTTGAAAATTTTACCGGTTTTCATGAATTTCATTCGTATAGTCATCCAGCAATGTGCCAAGTGTAATTATCGGTTCACCATCCTCATGATTCTCCTTATTTATTTTCTGCTCATAATAATCACCCATGTTATCAAAAATATCATTTATATCATCTGCTATGCACACATATGTGTTTCTCGGAAATTTTTTTGATGTCTTGCAGTATTCCATGAAGTCTGAATAAGCTGCTTTATCATTTCTAAGCGTTTTTCCTATTAATATCACCTTCAAATGATTGGTATCGGCTTTTTGTGACAGCCGATCCTCGAAGCTGTCCACTGCTGTTTTGATATCATATGCATATTCCGGTTCGTATGATTTGTCCATGTTATAGTAGAACTCTATATATCCGCTATTTTCATTTGTCGAAACATCTCTGTGGCTAACATATGCTTTGTTATCAGTTACTTCTTTATCGGTTATTTCGTCAGTATCTACATCTACAATATCGACCGCCGCAAGTGTCGGAAAACAGCGCTCCTCAAGTTCCACTGCACTGCAGCCGGTGAGCATGAGACCTATCGTCAGCACTACTATGACCGGTATCGCTATGCACAATAAAAATCCAAGATATTTTTTCACGATTTCATCTCCACTTTCAAGAATATATGCTAAGGTCACTGTGACTGCTATGACAAAAATGATGCACCAGCTTCTCATAGTGCTCTTTTCCTTGTCATGACTTTTCTGTCTGTCAGAGCCAAATTGCTTATTGCTACAGGAATGCCGGTTTTTATTAAATGTAAATATAATTTCTCTCGTATTTTCAGCAAAATTCTCACATCTTAAAACCGCATAATAAAGGCTCATAATGAGCACTGAAAACAGCGTGAAAAACCACACCGACAGCATCAGTGCATCTGCCCTCTTAAAGAAGCTTCCCTTTATCTGCACATCACTCATCAGTACGACAGCCGGAAACTCGATTTCTGACAATGAATATTTTCCGAAGCTCCCAAGCAATACTGCATACAATAAAAAAAGAATGCCTGCATATGTGAGTATTGCTTTACTCACACTCCATCGTATCTGTGAGGCAGTGCGCTCCCTTACAAACAGTATATTGAACACGGAAATGGATGCTGCAAACACATAGTATGCGCCCGCAAATATATCCGCTATGCCAAAGTCCACACCGACTCTGTCCTTAATCATCAGATAGTCTAATCTCACATCCGATAGCGCAAACAAAAGCATAGCAGCAAGCGGTATCAGCACAAAGAAAAATACTACCTCGTATACCCTGGCACGGCACTCCACTCCGCCACTTAGCGCATAAGCGCACACTGCCATTATCACAAGAAGTACAACTGTAAATGACTCATCCGGTATAAGGCTGTCACGTATCAGCTTTACAAATATCCATGCAAGAAATGCGGCCTGTGACAGTTCGTATATCACAATAATTAAATCATTAATTAACATTTTCGCATATTTTGTTTTATCAATGCTTCTGTCATATATTGTTTTCCTGCGTTCACGTACCTCGCTTACTATCCACATAAATAGCCATGCCATGAAAACTCCGAGTGCGATTGAGATAAAGGCATACTTTCCAAGCTTCGCCAGATTGTTTGGAAGCACCAGTGTGCCGACTCCAAGCAGATTAAAGACGTATAGCCTGTATAGCTGGCGGGGCGATATGCTTTCGTTTTGTGCAAATGTGTAGCTTGTGCTCATATTTTTAGTCATCCTTATTTCCTTTCAGCTTTCTGCACTCCTTTTCCCTTGCAAATACAGGCCGCCTCCATAGTCTGCGAAGCGGAAATCGTATGATACTGTCCTTTTCATCCTCACCGCCTGTCAGCTCGCTGCCCACAAATGGCATCATGTATGGGTAACCACAGCTTTTGAGCTTTGCGAGATGCAAAAGTATCACCATCAGACTTATTAAAAATCCAAAATATCCAAGCCATGCCGACATCATTATTACAGCGAATTTGAGTATCCTAAATGAAAATGCAAACTCCTCACTCGGTATGGCAAACGAACAAAGTGCGGTAAATGCAACAAGAATGACCACTATAGGGCTTACTAAATTTGCATCCACTGCTGCCTGTCCGATTATGAGGCCTCCGACTATGCCTATCGTGTTTCCCATTGCTCCGGGAAGTCTTATGCCGGCTTCACGAAGCAGCTCAAAGGACAGCTCCATCATTAGTACCTCTATGAGCTGCGGAAACGGGCAGCCGAGTCTGGCTTCATAAAACGCCAGTATGAGTGGTGTCGGCAGTATCTGTGTATGAAAATTTGTGACCGCCAGATAAAGCCCCGGCAATGTAAATGACATGAAGGCTGCCACGTACCTTATCAATCTGGCAAAGCTTGCCGCTATCGTTCTGTTATAGTAATCATCTGCGGTTTTTAAAAAATTGTTCATGGTGGTTGGCAATATTATTGCTATCGGTGAATTATCGCACAGCACCACCACCCGCCCCTCTAGGAGCGCATTTACCGCCACATCCGGCCGCTTTGTGGTCTGAAGCTGTGGGAACGGTGAATACCATTTCGCCTCGGCAAACTGTTCAATGACTCCCGAATCACCCACATGGTCTATTACATAGCTGTCCAGATTCCTTTCCACATCCTCTACAAGCCCCGGTTTTACGAGGTCTCTCACATACAATATGTCCACATTGCTGTGTCCGCGAAGCCCCTTTTTCACCTCTTTACACTTTAAGCGAGTGCTCCTTAACCTGCGCCTGATAAGTGCAGTATTTATCTTTATTGAATCAGCAAAGCCCTCATTTGAGCCTCTTATGACCTTTTCCGAATCAATCTCCTGAATTGACATGGCGGGATATCCCTTGTCGGGAAGCTTGAAGGCATCCGGATAGCCATCCACAAAAAAAATCACGTCTCCTGTCAGCATCATCTGGGCTGCCTCATTAACCGTGTGCAGATGTGCAAATTCGGATAGAGCTGCCTGATTTTTGTCAAGTACTTCCTTAACCTGATCCCGGTCTATCCCTTCAAGGTATGATGTAAATCGTCCAAACGCACTGTTATTGATACCGGAGCCTGCACATGTCACCTCAATATATGCAACAAAACACTTTATGGAAGCATCACGCCCCAGATACATCTCCTGCATCTTGATATCTGAGCAGTCAGAATATATCTGCCTGAAGCTTTTTATGTTCTCATCTATGTTTGTGGTCATCTTTAACTCTCCTATATACCCAATAAATCCCGTAAGATTTAAAATCCCTGATATAGTATGACCATACAAGCCCGCAAATATCCCTGATTACTTATTTTTTGCTATTATCTAAGCCACTAACTAAGCCACTAAAAAAAGGCCGCCGTTCACACGTCAGTGCAACCGGCAGCCCCTGGTTTTGTTATATTATTTTGTATTTTATTATCTTTGTCTGCTATAATCTTGTTATATTTCTGTTTTATTTCTTCTCTTCATCCTGCTTTTGTATCACAGCCTTCACAGCAACCGCCTGATTGGCCACATGCGTATGCATTTCTGTAGTCACAAGCTCCATATTTCTTGCCTCAAGCGCCCTGTAGATGGCATCATGCTCCTTCACAAGCATCGGATAATTCTTTGGGTCCTTCAAATACTCCACTCTGTAGCGGTACATCTGCTCGCGGATATTGTTCATCATAGATACAAGCTTCGCATTGTTGGTCGCCTCATAGATAGCATCGTGAAACTTCACATCCTCCTCAGCTATCTTTTTCACATCTCCTGAGTCCATGCTCCTCTTGAACTCGTCCTTTATGGTTTTTAGATTCGCAAGCTGCTCATCACTGATTTTCTTACAGGCTATTTTGGCTGCAAGCTCATCAAGAGCCTCTCTCACCTCAAGCACATCCTCCATATCCTTGAGAGTCATCTTGGCAACCTCTGCGCCCTTTCTCGGCATTGTGACTGCAAGCCCCTCCTGCTCAAGCATTCTGATTGCTTCACGTATAGGTGTACGGCTGACTCCAAGCTTTGACGCAAGCTGCAGCTCCATAAGTCTCTCTCCCGGCTTGAGCTCGCCCTTTAAAATTGCCTCACGAAGTGTATTAAACACCACATCACGCAGTGGCAGATATGCATCCATATTTAAAGTTAAATTATCAGTCATCAAACTTCTCCTATCTCTTGTATTATAATTCTCACATATAAGAAAAAAGTAACTATAAAGCACCCGCTGTGCTATCCGGATATCACGTTATTTGCGATTATTGTATACAGATGTCAGATACACCTGTCTGGCAAGATGTGAGCTTCTCATGGCTTTGTACGCTTTCTTTGCAGTATCTTCATCGTCAAACAGACCAAAAACCGTCGGACCACTACCGCTCATCATGGCTCCTACCGCGCCATTTGAAAGCATATGCTTCTTTATCTCATCTATCACCGGATAATTTGGTATGGTCACAGTCTCTAAGACATTTCCCATATGCGCTGCGATATCATGCAGATTCTTAGCCTTTATATCATCTATCAGGCGGTCTATATCCGGATGAATAGTCGTATCATCAAGCTTCAGATTCTGGTACACAAATTTTGTGGATACCGAGATGGACGGCTTTGCAATAAGCACCGGACACTTTACCATTGGAGGAAGAGGACTAAGCGCCTCTCCTATGCCCTCGGCCAGCGCCGTGCCTCTCATAATACAGTATGGTACATCCGCCCCTATCTGCACACCTCTTTCCATAAGCTCTCTCTTTGTCAGTCCCAGTGAAAAAAGCCTGTTTACACCTATAAGCATAGCCGCCGCATCAGTACTGCCCCCCGCCATCCCTGCTGCAACAGGAATACGCTTGTCCAGCTTCACTGATACACCGTCAGTTATAGAAAACTCATCCATCAGAAGCTTTGCAGCCTTGTATATGAGATTGTTCTCGTTTACAGGGAGAAAAGACAGATTGGTCTGTATCTGTATGCCGGGCTCCTGTGTCCTTTTGATATCGAGCCTGTCATACAGCTGAATGGTCTGCATAATCATGCGGACCTCATGATATCCGTCCTCTCTGCGCCTCACCACATCCAGCCCCAGGTTAATCTTGGCTAATGCTTTTAATGAAATATCGTTATTACTACCCATATTGTATTACCTCTGTTTTTTGTATACAAGGATTATAACACACCCTGCCAAAAAGAGCAAATTTAAATATTCTCATTTAATTGTTAATTTTTACATCTCATCAGTCAAATTAACCTAAAAAGGGACTGCACGTTGCGCGCAGTCCCTCTAATATATCATATTCTGTTTTTAGCCCGGTCTTGGTACAATTGTGTATCGGCTGTTTTGTATCTGTTTCTTATAGCCCTTGCCGTTATTTTTTCAATTTTCTGCCAAATATAAATGTCGAAAAATATATTACCGATGCAATAATCACTATCATCGGACCTGTTGCCACATTGGTGTAGTATGACACAGCAAGACCGACTATTCCTGAAAAAACTGAAAATAGCACTGAAAAGAAATGATACTCACGCATATTTTCCGAAATATTCCTTGATGAAGCCGCTGGTAATATAAGCAGAGCATTTATTATAAGTATACCTATCCACTTGATGGATAGCATAACTATGAGTGCTACAAGCACCGCAAACAGATTATCCAGAAGACGCACATGGATACCCTTGCTTTTTGCCACGCTTCTGTGTATACATATGGCGTTGAGCTTATTGAAGCAAAACACCCAGAACACTATCGTGACCAAAAAAATCACGATTAGATAAACTATCTCAGTCTTTGTGATGCTTAGCACATCGCCCACCAGTATACTTGAGTATTTGCTGAAATTGCCGCCTTTTGACAGTATCGCAAGACCTATCGCCACGGAGCACGATGAAAATACCGATATAATGGTATCTGTCGATGCAGTGTTCAGACTGCCTATCTTATTTAAAAGAAGTGCAAACACTATTGCAAATATCACCATGGCAAGCGAGGTGTCTGCCATGCCGCATACCACTCCGACAGCAATTCCGGTAAGTGCTGAATGTCCGAGTGCATCTGAAAAGTATGCCATCTTTTTGTTTACAATCATGGTTCCCATTATGCCAAAAAGCGGTGTGATGATGAGCACAGCAATAAGGGCATTTCTCATGAAATCATATTGAAGCCAGGAGGTTATATTCATTTGTGCTCCTCCTCTCTCACCCAGGATTCCTCTCCTGTGTAAAAAATTCTCTCAAATTCTTTGCTCTCGAAGACTTCCTTCACAGTTCCCTGCTTTGCAACGGTCTTATCAAGCAGTACAACATGGTCTGCGTACTTTGCCACATAGTCCAAATCGTGCGATATCAGTATGATTGCAAGGTCATAGTGAGTCTTTAAATAATCCATGGTTTTATAGAAAAGCTCCATGCCGTTTTGGTCTATTCCGGACACCGGCTCATCCAACAGCAACAGGTTCGGCTCGTCCATGATTGCCATGGAAAGAAGCACTCTCTGCAGCTGTCCTCCCGAGAGGTTGCACACCTGCTTGTCGATGAGCTCCTCAGCCTCAAATACCTCGAGTGTCTCCCTTATCTTTGCCTCTATCTTTTTGCTCTTTGGCAGAAAAACAGGATAATTGTACTGATAGCTTGCTATAAGGTCATACACGCTGACAGGTGTATTTTTCTCGATATTGACAGACTGCGGCACATAGCCGATTTTAAGCTTAGCCATATGTCCGTCCTTAGTATCTTTGAACTCAATCGTACCGGTGTGAGGTATCTCGCCGAGTATCGCCTTTATGAGTGTAGATTTTCCGGCACCGTTCTGGCCTATTATGACATTGAAGGAGCCGCAATGTATGTGCATATTTACATCCTCAAGCACTGTCTGCTCTCCAAAGCTCACTCCAAGGTTATTTATTTTTATGCAATGAAAGCCACATGGCTGTATTATTTTCCGCATATTTTCTCCAATTTTATTTAGTAAATGCCTCTTTGATAAGCTCTATATTGTGCTCCATACCATAAAGATAGCTGTCCTTGTCGTACTCTCCCCTGTTGAGAGGGTCGATATAAATCACATGCACATCTGTCTCACGCGATACGGTATCTCCCATGCTCTTTCCGTAGAGCTCCTCAGCTAGTATTACCGACACTCCGTCATCCTTTATGGCACCTATTACCTGTTTTATCTCACCTGCGCTGACTGAGCGCTCCTCGTCAAGGTCTAACAGATAGCATGCATTCATGGAAAAATCATCAGCTACATACGCATAGGCCTCATGGAATATGATGATATTCTGTCCATTCGTAAGACTCTTTAGGCTATTTATCTTTTCTTCAAGCACTGCAAGCTTTGCATCATATGCTTTTGCATTTGCATAATATTCATCAGCATGCTTTGCATCCTTTTCGGCAAGCCTGGATGCGATTGTCTGAACCATGGTGCGGTAACGCGGCACGCTCATCCATGCATGGGCATTCTCATCACCGTGGTCATGGTCATGCGCGCTATCTGATTCTGCGTCTGCTTCGTGGTCATGGTCGTGGTCACTGTCCGATTCTGTGTCTGCGTCGTGATCATGGTCGTGGTCACTGTCTGCATCATCCTCAGAAAGAAGTGCCACATCCTCACAGGCCTCAACCACATCAAGCTTCGGATACGCCTTTGCTACATCTGACATAAACGACTCTATACCGCCTCCGTTTATTACAAAAACATCGGCTGTGGATAAAAGCTTCATATCCTCCGGTGTTAGCTGAAAATCGTGCAGACAACCGGTCTGTGGCTCGCTTAAGTTTTCGAGTCTCACTCCGTTCACACCATCCACTATGTTTAAAGTGGCAATGTACATAGGATAGAAGGATGTCACGACAGTAAGCATATCGTCTGCTTCGTCAGTATTTTTTGTATTGCCCGAAGCATTTGATGCTCCACCGGCAGCGCCTTTCATACCTGCTGTGTGCTCATATGCCATTACCGCAAGCGTACACACTATCAATATACACAAAAACATAATGCCTACAAATTTGCATTTATTCTTCATATATTAAATATTCGCCTTTCTTTCTATAACTTTATTTCTTTTTATGATTATTAACGCTTTTTTTGCTCTTGGCCTTATCTCTGCGTTCTTTAGTCTTTTTGGCAACCGGCTTTCCGGTCTTCTTCCAGCGCTCCTTTTTGTGTGGCTGGGATGCAGCGGCTCTTTTTGCAGCTGATTTTGCCTCGCGCTTTGCTTCTTCCTCCTGTTTCATGGCAAGAAGCGTATCCTCGTCAAACACGAGTGAATCTATGAGATTCCAGATTTCGTCCCTGCCATCCTTTGACATGGACGAAAACGGTATAACTACCGTACCCGGCTTCACATGAAGTACATCCTTGATAGTCTTTATGTGTGCGGCAATCTGGCTTTTTTTCAATTTATCAGATTTGGTTGCAATGATGATCGGTGCAAAGCCCTGGTTTACCATCCAGTCATACATCATGATATCATTGTCCGATGGCTCATGCCTTATATCTATTAAAAGAAACACTGCCTGAAGCTTTTTTGAGGTGTGAAGATAGTTTTCTATCATCTGTCCCCATTTGGCTTTTATCTCGATATTGGCATTGGCATAGCCATAGCCCGGCAGATCGACCAGATACATGGCGTCATTGACGTTATAAAAATTGATGGTCTGTGTCTTGCCGGGCTGTGAAGAGATCCTGGCAAGTGACTTTCTGTTCATGAGTGCGTTGATCAGTGACGACTTGCCTACATTTGACTTGCCGGCAAATGCCACTTCATTATACTCATTGTCAGGGATTGTGCTTGTAATTCCGCAAACTGTCTCTAAATTAACACTTTTAATTACCATAATCTCTTCCTCATTCTTATTTTACAAATGCTATCTTCTCCACCTGTGAAAATCTCTCCACCGGCACGATTTCCATGCCGTCTGTTATTTCTTTTGAAATCTCCTCCAGGTCCTTTTCATTATCCTTTGGAATACACACTGTTTTTATTCCGATTACTTTGGCTGCAAGCAGCTTTTCCTTGAGTCCTCCTATCGGAAGCACCCTGCCGCGCAGTGTTATCTCGCCTGTCATGGCTACATCTGCCCTGACAGCTCTGTCTGTAATGGCTGAGAGCATGGCTGTCGCCATAGTGATACCTGCAGATGGTCCGTCCTTTGGCACTGCGCCCTCCGGGATATGTATATGGATGTCATGCTTCGTATAAAACTCTGCATCAATACCATAGCCTTCGCTTATTGAGCGCACATAGCTAAGTGCCGCTTGTGCCGACTCCTTCATCACGTCGCCAAGCTTACCAGTGAGCACGAGCTCACCCTTGCCCGGCAGCACATTCACCTCAACCTCGAGTGTGACTCCGCCCACGCTGGTCCATGCCAGGCCTCTAACGATTCCAACCTCTGCGCGATCATTTTTCTTCTCCGGACTGTACTTCGGATTGCCCAGATACGTCTTAAGATTGGTCTTTGTAACCTTTACAGCAGCTTCGCTGTCCTTAAAGATTTCCCTGGCAGCCTTGCGGCACAGCTTGCCGATAGTCCTCTCAAGGCTTCTGACTCCGGCCTCTCTGGTGTACAGCCTGATGATATCCTTTAAAGCACCATCTGTTATCGTAAGCTGTTCCTTTTTAATTCCGTTTTTGCTCTTTTGCTTCTCAACCAGGTGTTCCTTTGCTATGTGAAATTTCTCATTTTCAGTGTAGCTTGACACCTCAATAAGCTCCATCCTGTCAAGAAGCGGCTTTGGAATGCCTGAAACCTCATTTGCCGTTGCAATAAAAAGCACCTCCGACAAATCCACAGGCATCTCAATGTAATGATCCCTGAATCTGCAGTTCTGCTCACTGTCAAGCACCTCGAGAAGAGCGGCTGATGTGTCACCCTTGTAGTCACTTGACACCTTATCTATCTCATCCAACAGCATGAGAGGATTTGAAACGCCTGCCTGTCTTAAGCCATTTACTATACGGCCCGGCATAGCACCGATATATGTCTTTCTGTGTCCACGGATTTCTGCCTCATCACGCACACCACCAAGAGAAATACGCACATATTTCTTCTCCAGTGCAGACGCAATTGAACGGGCTATGCTTGTCTTTCCTGTTCCCGGAGGACCTACAAGACAAATTATAGGACTCTCTCCCTTGCTTGTCAGATTTCTGACTGCCAGAAACTCAAGTATTCTCTCCTTAACATCCTTTAATCCGTAGTGATCATCATCGAGCACCTGTGCTGCATGGTCAAGATCCTTGTTGTCCACAGACATCCTATTCCACGGAAGCTCAAGTACAGTCTCTATATAGCCTCTCTCAACAGTGCTCTCTGATGAGCTGCTGCTCATATTTCTAAAGCGCTTTATCTCTTTTTTCGTCTTTTCCTTTACGTAGTCAGGCGCATCTAACTCAGATAGCTTTTTCTCATATTCATCAGCCTCCGAGTCAGCATTCTCGCCCAGCTCCTCACGTATCACACCAAGCTGTTCACGAAGCACATACTCCTTCTGATGCTTGTCCACACGAACCTTTACTTTTTTCTGAAGCTCATTCTTTATGGAAATAACCTCCACCTGGGAGAGAAGTAATGATACTATAACCTGATATCTGTCATTGATATCCTCTGCCTCAAGCACCTGCTGCTTAAGCTCATATGACACCGGCAGATTGTTGGTTACATAATCAATGAGCTTTTCAAGATCCTCATACTGATCTATCTGTCTGATAAGCTCCTTGCTGATTTTGCCGACGACTGCCGCATATCTGTGAAAAGCCTCTCTGACTCCGAGAAGCATGGCTTCCCTGAGATCATCCGGCAGGCTGTCTGCATTACTATCACAATAACAGATTTCTGCCTCAAGGTACTTCTCATTACCGGTAAAGCCAAGCAATGCTGCCCGGCTTATTCCATCTACAAGTATTCTCACAACATCATTCTGTAATCTGACAACCTGCTTTATGTCAGCAACAATACCCATCTGATAGAGGTCTTCCTGAGTCGGGTCCTCACTGTCCACATTCCTTTGTGTGACAAGATAAATCTTTTGATCCTGCTCCATAGCCTCCTCGACAGCACGAAGGGAGCGCTCTCTGCTGATGTCGAAATGGGCAATCATCCCCGGCAGAATAGTAAGCCCTCTCAGCGCTACTGCAGGCATATTCATAATCTGTTCTTCCACTTATATCTCCTGTATTATTGCACAGCCATGCATAACAAACCGCTGTGCAATTTATATTATCCGATGCTGTATCTTTTGTAAAATACCGCCATGTACTTACGATGCCGCTTTTTCCTCGATATATGCCTCAGGCACGCAATCACCATCAAGCTTTAAGTTTTCCTCAACTGTATCCTTGTCGATTACGCACTTGCTGATGCTCTTGTCTGATGGTATACGATACATAAGGTCAAGCATAACAGCCTCCATGATGGCACGAAGTCCTCTGGCTCCTGTCTTTCTCTCAAGTGCCTTGTCAGCGATGGCATTTACTGCATCGTCTGTGAACTCAAGACCTACTCCGTCAAGCTCAAAAAGCTTGGTGTACTGCTTGATAAGCGAGTTCTTAGGCTCCTTAAGTATACAGATAAGTGCATCCCTGTCGAGTGCCTCGAGAGAAACGGTAATAGGTACACGTCCGATAAACTCAGGAATCAATCCAAATTTTACAAAATCCTGTGGAAGTGCATGCTTAAACGCCTCTCCTACATTGAGCTCTGTCTTTGACTTTACATCTGAATTGAAGCCTATAGATGATGTATCCATACGGCTGTCGATAATTTTTTCCAGACCATCAAATGCTCCACCGCAGATAAAAAGTATATTAGTAGTATCAATAGGAATAAGCTCCTGCTGCGGATGCTTTCTTCCGCCCTGTGGCGGTACAGATGCCTCTGTGCCCTCAAGAATCTTTAAAAGAGCCTGCTGTACACCCTCGCCTGACACATCTCTGGTGATTGAGACATTTTCTGATTTCTTTGTAATTTTATCTATCTCATCTATATAAATGATACCATGCTCTGCACGCTCGATATCATAATCTGCCGCCTGAATAAGCTTTAATAGGATATTCTCCACATCCTCACCTACGTATCCTGCCTCTGTAAGTGTTGTAGCATCAGCGATAGCAAATGGAACATTTATCACTCTGGCAAGTGTCTGCGCAAGAAGTGTCTTTCCTGAGCCTGTAGGTCCAAGCATGAGAATATTACTCTTCTGAAGCTCTACATCTGATGTATCACCTGCCAGAACTCTCTTATAGTGATTGTAAACAGCAACCGAAAGCACCTTCTTTGCCTGGTCCTGTCCTATTACATAATCATCCAGAAATGCCTTAAGCTCCTCCGGAGTAACAAGATTTATATCATCCTTAGCGCTACTTTTGTCCTCATGACCCTCTACGCCTTCTTCCTCAAGAATCTCGGCACATATATCTATACACTCATCGCAGATAAAAGCTCCATTAGGTCCGGAAATCAAACGATTTACCTGGTCCTGTGTCTTACCGCAAAATGAGCAGCGAATCTTTCCGTCGTTTTTTCCTGCCATTATTAACTCCTTTTATTGCATGAGGGCATCCCATATGGGGTACCCTCTTAAATTCATCTAACTTCTGATTATCTGTTTGTTATTACACTGTCTATGAGACCATACTCTGCGGCTTCCTGTGCTGACATATAGTTGTCTCGCTCTGTATCAGCTGCAATTGTCTCGTATGGCTTGCCTGTATTGGCTGCTAAAATTTCGTTTAATCTCTTCTTTGTCTTTAAAATATTTTCTGCAGCAATCTGAATCTCAGTAGCCTGACCCTTTGCACCACCAGATGGCTGATGAATCATAATCTCTGCATTTGGAAGAGCATATCTCTTGCCCTTTGCACCGCCTGCAAGAAGGAAAGCTCCCATGCTGGCTGCAAGACCGATACAGATTGTTGAAACATCACACTTGATATACTGCATAGTATCGTAAATAGCAAGTCCTGCTGTAACCATTCCACCCGGTGAATTGATGTAAAGGTGGATATCCTTATTCGGATCCTCGGACTCAAGGAATAAAAGCTGGGCAACAACAAGGCTGGCTGTTGTCTCATTTACTTCCTCTCCAAGGAAAATGATACGATCTTTTAATAATCTGGAGTAAATGTCGTAGTTGCGCTCTCCTCTGCTGGTCTGTTCAATGACATATGGTACTAAACTCATATAAAATACCTCCTTAATAAAAGCTCAAAAGACCAGCTCAGAAAATAGGCTTCTGAGCCAGTCCATCAAATCTTGATTCAAAAATCTTATTCTTCTGTAGACTCTTCTGCATCAGCCTTTTTCTTTGCCTTTGCACGCTCTTTAACGTTGTCCATGATAAGATCTACGGCCTTTGTGATAGCAAGGTCTTTCTTCATAGACTCCTTCTCAGCATCTCCCATGTACTCTTTAAGCTTATCAGCCTCCATGCCGTATGCCTTAGCCATCTTCTCTACCTCAGCATCGATATCTGCATCAGTAACCTCGATGTTCTCCTCCTTGGCAATCTGCTCAAGTACAAGGCTGCTCTGGATACGTGTTGTAGCCTCAGGACGAACCTGATCCTTAAGCTGGTCAACTGTCATGCCTGAGAACTGTAAGTACTGCTCCATTGTAAGACCGCTCTGTGCGATTCTCTGAGCGAACTCCTCAACCATTGTCTCACACTGAGTCTCAATCATTGCCTCTGGAAGATCCATCTTTGACTTATCGATAATCTTCTGGATAGCCTCATCCTCTTTAGTCTTCTTAGCTTCTGTCTCTTTCTTCTCTGTGAGGTTCTTTTTGATTTCCTCTTTGTACTCAGCTAATGTATCAACACCTGCTGCATCCTGTGCAAACTCATCATCAAGCTCAGGAAGCTCCTTAGCCTTGATCTCGTTGATCTTAACCTTGAATGTAGCCGGCTTTCCTGCAAGGTCTGCTGCCTGATACTTCTCAGGGAATGTTACATTGACCTCAACCTCATCGCCTGTGTTCTTTCCTACTAACTGATCCTCGAATGTATCGATGAATGTGTGCGAACCGATCTCTAATGGATGATTCTCACCCTTTCCACCCTCGAAAGCTACTCCGTCAACAAATCCCTCAAAGTCGATAACTGCTGTATCTCCCTCTGCTACAGGACGATCTGTAACTGTAACTGTTCTTGCATTTTTGTTTCTCTGGTTCTCAAGCTCAGCGTCAACCTCTTCATCAGAAACTGATGTGTCGATCTTTGTAACTGTAACGCCCATGTACTTACCAAGAGTAACCTCAGGTCTTACAGCAACCTCTGCTGTGTAGATGAAAGGCTGTCCCTTCTCAATCTGAGTAACCTCAACTGTTGGGCGTGAAACAATGTCAACACCGCTCTCGTCAACTGCACCTGCGTATGTCTGCTGCATAAGAATGTTTGCTGCATCCTCGTAGAACACACCTGCTCCATACATTTTCTCAATCATAGCTCTTGGCACTTTTCCTTTACGGAATCCAGGTACACTAATCTGTTTCTTCTGCTTCTGATATGCAGAATCCAATGCTTTCTCTAATTCCTCAGCTGCTACCTCAATAGTAAGCTTCGCCATATTATGCTCTAAATTCTCAACCTGTACACTCATGTCAATCGTTATCCTCCTTAAAAATATATATGAATGGTATGTACATCAAATGTAATGTGGGCATGCTTTTTAAACTGCTAAGCCCAGTCATTGGATGATTATAACACAACAAATCCACTATTTCCAGTGTTTTTTACATTAAATTTGCTTTTGTGTATAATTCCATAAATTGTCAGCAATACCAAAACATATTTTTGTCATTTTACGGCATAATATTTCCATACACATACAGCTTGTGTATAACGTTTTAAAAGGAGGTATTGCATTATGGCAGCATCAAGTAGTAAAAAGGCTTCTGTACCGGAGGCAAAAGAGGCTATGAGCCGTTTCAAGGAAGAGGTTGCTTCAGAGCTTGGAGTTCCTTTAAAAGAGGGCTACAACGGTGACCTTACTTCTAAGCAGGCCGGTTCAATCGGTGGCGAAATGGTCAAGCAGATGATCATGAAGCAGGAGCAGCAGATGAAATAAGCTCTGCAATAGCAGGCTTCAAATGTACGCTTCAAATGCAAGCATAAAAAGAGGCCGCGCACCATGGGGTTGGTGTGTGACCTCTTTTGTTATAATACTAATAATATGATTATTTGCTGAACGTTGTATTAGTATACCAGTCCCTGTCGAATATGCTCTACTGTGGCATCGTCTGTGAAGTATCTGACAAGCTCGAGTGCAAACGCAATAGCTGTTCCCATTCCACGACTTGTAATCACATTGCCATCCACAACTACAGGCTGCTCAAGCCATTGTGCACCGAGCAGCTTTTCCTCAAAGCCCGGATGACAGGTAGCTTTTTTGCCCTCAAGTATATGATTCTCACCGAGCACGCTAGGCGCTGCACATATCGCTGCAACAAGTTTTCCCTCAGCGGCAAAGCTCTTAATTGTCTTTACTACTGTCTCATCCGCGCCGAGGTTTAATGTACCCGGCATGCCTCCCGGCAGTACGATTGCATCGTAGCTGTCAAAATCAGCCTGTGCCTTTGTGGTATCTGTCTTAAATGTCACCTGATGAGAGCTTGTCACCTCGGCTTTTTCCGTGATTGATATGGTTTCAATCTCAAGCTTTGCTCTTCTAACTATATCTACTACTGTAAGTCCTTCAATCTCCTCACAGCCGTCTGCCATAAAAATTCCTACTTTAATCATATTTTTCTCCTTTATTTTTCTTTGATAATACTATAAAAAGCTGCGGTTCGTCCTTGAATTTTTAAATACCGGTCATTATAATCATATATAAATGATATGAGGGTAAAACAAAAGTATAAACCGTAACTATAAATCTACCAGTAACCTGAAAGGATATACCATGGAAATCGAAAGAAAATACCTACTTAAACAGCTTCCTTCCAATTTAGACAGCTACGCGAGCAAAAAAATCGCCCAGGGCTATCTGTGCACCTCGCCTGTTGTCAGAGTCAGACGCTCAAATGACAGCTATTATATGACCTACAAGGGAGCCGGTCTTATGGTGCGCGAGGAGTACAATCTTCCTCTCACAAAAGAAGCCTACGACCATCTTGTCCAAAAGATTGACGGTCGTCTCATCGAAAAGACACGCTATCTCATACCTCTTGACGGTGGCCTGACCGCAGAGCTTGATGTATTTGAGGGTGATCTGGCTCCTCTTACACTTGTGGAGGTTGAATTCGACTCTGTCGACGCAGCAAATGAATTCACAGCGCCTGACTGGTTTGGCGATGATGTCACTGAATCCGGCAAATATCACAACAGCTATCTGAGCCGATTGGAAAATTCATAGTACTGCCTGGTCTTTATCGTATTCTTTAAATCATCATACCGCTTTTGCAATGGGCCCTCAGGAACTACAACATCCATAACCACCGCTATGTCATCTATAAGGCGATCGGTTATGATATCCCTCATTGAAATAAGTATATTGTACTTCTCTTCAAAGGTATCCGCATCAAGAAACTCCAGCAAACGCGGATCCGGTGCCTGGCCTTCATCTGCATCCGGTGCCGGCTCATAACATGCCTGTGTCTGAACACTCACAGCTTCAGGTGCATTAGCTGCAATCGCATTAGTGCTCAAAGAGATACTCTTTCCCGACATATCCTCCGGCTTATCCTTAAGTGTGATCTTCTCAAATCTGTATTTCTGCTTCACATCAGGATATTTCTCATGGTCCACCTCGCTTACAAACATGTCGAGTGGTCTGGCGTATATCCCAAAATCATCATATAAAGCCTGATAAATCACAAGCTTTTCCCCTGTCTCTGAATGTGTTGCCACTGTAACTATCTGATACAGCTTATTCTTAAAGTGCCTGTAAAACTCTCCGGGCTTTGGTGTTCCGTCCATCATTTCTGCCTCTTTTCCTATTATTTAAAAGTTGTTAATCATGTCTAAGCCTTCTCCAAGGAAATCTCTCTCAAACTCCAGATTACCGCTGTATCCCATGGCAATCAGATCCTCAACACTGCCAAACATGCTCTGTGTCTCAGCCTCTATAATCTTTGCACCGTCTGCCGCTTTGGTATGCAGTGTCTGGCAGTTTCTTGAGTGCTCCTGAGCCAGCCTCTGCTGTGCCTCGCTATGTCCGTGCATAGTCTCAAGCTCTTTTTGTGTCGTATCATCCGCAAAGCGTGCGTTATTTTTCACGGCTCTCTGCACTATATCCGGATTGCTCTGCTGTGGTCTCTGAGGCTGATGTGCTCTCTGCTGCATCTGTGGCTGTTGTTTCTGCTGATATGTCTGGTTCAATGCATTCATACCCGACTGAACTGTATTCTGCATGCTGTTCCATATCTGCTGCATCTGCTTCTGCTGCGGTCTCGGTTTGTTTGGCTGCGTGTTTTTACTGCCTGCGCTCTTTGATTTTTTGTTAATGTAAAAAACAGCTCCTAAGATAATTGCCCAAATTATAACATCCATATTCTGCTCCTTTATCAATCTGCATTTTCTATGTCAATCCCTGAATATCCTGCACATATCGCGCAGTATGTATTCTGCTGTCTGTTCCGGCTCCCATTGCTTTGTAACACCCACAAGCAGCGGATTAAGCTCCGACAATATCCTTGCCGTGCGCCGGTCTGTCGTGCCCTCATACTTATCGTTTATGGCCTCAGCCTGCTTCACACATGCCTCAAGCTGCTTTAATATATCCTTCCAGAACTCCTCGTAATATATCTCATGCACTCTCTTAGTCTTTTGTGTGAAATTTAGCTCTGCAAGCTCTTTGTTGCTGTGCCCCAGATAGAAATATGACAGAGCAAACAAATCAGGCTTTTTCCTTTCAAGCCCCTCATTTGTCAGGTGTATCAGATTCTCTATCTCACTCTGTAAAATGATACCGTTGTCAAAGGATGACAGATATCTCTCCCCCTGCTTTACAACAGAGTCCAGAGTCGTGTGAAAATCCGTGTCCACCTTGCTGATTAAAAATTCATCGTCAAACATGCCGCTTTTCGCTTTGCAAGCCTTTATCAGCTCTCCAAAGTGCTTCCGCTCTGTTCCTGTGAGCTCACAATACCCGATAACTTGTTGCTCAAGCTCCTTTAAATCTGAAAGCAGGCTGCTTAAACCTGTCTTCACGCCATAATAGCGCTTTGCAACACCGGAGGAATTCTTTTTTGTTTTGACATACAGCCTAAGCCAGCTGTTGACCACTGTCATGTCGGCACCTGCCGTATCCATTGCTGTCTTAAATTTCTTTTCCGTATCACTTAGTCCTAAAATCATCACGCACCCTCAAACATCATTCTAAAACTATATAATAACAATTCTACACCATTATCATATTTTTTTAAAGAGCCTTTTTTCGCTCTGAAAAGCCCACTTTAAACGCAAAAAAGGAAGCCATACAATAGCTGTATGACTTCCTATATACTCTACATGTTATTCGCATCGTCGTGCGAATGGCACGAGCGGCGTTGTTATGATAGCAAAATCAGATTAACGACCGAACTGCATATCGTTGTTACCTGATTTTGTTGTGAACATCTCAAGCATGTTGATTGGATCGTTGTAATCCATAAGCCATCCCTCACGGGCGAAATCAAACTGTCCGTCCTTACGGCTGTTAAGGAATACGTTCCACTCCTGCTGCTCAACCTTTAAGTTGATACCTACCTTTGAAAGATCAGCCTGAATAGCCTCACCAATCTTTACATTTGACTCTGAGTTGTTTACAAGGTATGTGAACTCGACAGTCTGGTTTACCTGGCCTGTGCTCTCATCTAATAATCCGATAGAAGCAAGAAGCTCTTTAGCCTCCTCAAAGTTCTTATCGTAATCTGTGCCGTAGTAATCTTTGTTCTTGAACTCGCCACCGTTACCATCTGTAACACCCTCTGGGATAAATGTTGTGGCAATCTTCTGTCCGCCCTGGGCGATTGTATCGATAATGTACTGACGATCGATAAGAAGACAGATTGCTTTTCTGAATACCTTAGCCTGGTCAGCATCTAATCCAAGTTCTGAGTAGAGCTTAGAGTTAATGTTGAAGCCTACGTAGTATGTTCCAAGGTTGTCAACTGTGTAGAACTCGCTTGTCTTCTTAGCTGCCTCAATCTCTGCTGTAGGAATTGAATCAATAAAATCAAGGTCACCGTTCTGGTAAGCTGTGTAAGCTGAAACATCATCAGATGTAAGCATTACGTTCATCTCATCAACTGTTACATTGTCAGCATCCCAGTAGTTAGGATTCTTAACATATGTCATGCTTGAATCATGTTTCCACTCCTTGAGTGTGAATGCACCGTTTGTAACGAACTTGTCGCTTGCATCGTTTGCCCAGTCATCATTTCCCTCTACTGACTTCTGGTTTACAGGGAAGAAGAATGGGAATGCACATAAGTCAAGGAAGTATGGTGTAACTGCCTTAAGCTTGACTGTAAGAGTCTTTCCATCATCAGAAGCAACTACATCATCAGCAGCAAGCCCCTTTGTATCATCATATCCTGCGAATACTGCGCAAAGGTAGCTGTAATCTGCAGCTGTCTTAGGATCTGCAGCTCTCCTCCAAGACCACTCGAAATCCTTTGCAGTAAGCTCATCACCATTTGACCACTTAAGACCGTCACGCATTGTGAATGTGTATGTGAGGCCATCCTCAGAAACCTCATAGCTCTCTGCACATGCAGGCTCAAGCTTGCCCTCAGCGTTGTAACGCATAAGACCCTCAAAGCTGTTTACTGCAAGACATCCGCCGTCAACAGTACTGTTTAATGCAGGATCGATATGATCAGGCTCTGATGCCATGAAGATGTTTAACTTTCCAGCATTCTTTGTGTTCTTTGCATTGTAGAAGTATTTCATACCCTCTACTGTTGAGTATACGCCTGTGACATAATCCTTGAGCATATACTGGTCATTGTAGTAGTAAAGTGGAATAACACACCATGTATCCATAAGCATATCCTCTGCCTGGTGCATCATCTCTGCACGCTTTGCAAGATCTGCTTCTGTACGGATAGAATCTACTAACTCATCATAGCCTGTCCAGTCTACGCCTGCTGATACAGCAGTATGAGAAGTGCCGTTAGCAGATGTGTCGTTAGTAGATATTTTGCCCTCGCTCTTGCTTCCACAAGCAGTCATGCCAAGTGCCATAGCTGCAACAAGAGTAAGTGCTACTAATCTCTTTTTCATCTTTCTTCCTCCTAATTAATTAATATGAAAAATAAATTTATGTTAGAACCGGCACATGTGGCTTAAGCTATATGCCGGTAAAAACCTTATATTAGCGGTTGAAGCATGCAACCATATGTCCGTTTCCTCTGTCTGTAAGCTCCGGACGTGCTGCTGCACACTGTTCTGTCGCATATTTACAACGCGAACGGAATGGACAGCCGCTAGGCATGCGAAGAGGCGAAGGAACATCTCCCTCAAGCACGATTCGCTTGCTGTGTCTGGCAGTCTCAGGATCCGGGATCGGAACCGCTGAAAGCAACGACTGTGTGTACGGATGGATTGGATTGTCCATCAGCTCATCCGCATCTGCAAGCTCCATCATATGACCTAAGTACATAACAGCTATTCTATCAGAGATATGCTGCACTACAAGCAGATCGTGCGCTATAAACAGGTATGATAACCCTCTCTCCTTCTGCAGATCCTCAAACATGTTGACTACCTGGGCCTGAATTGAAACATCAAGTGCCGATACCGGCTCATCACATACGATAAACTTCGGATCTACTGCAAGCGCTCTTGCTATTCCGATACGCTGTCTCTGTCCACCCGAAAACTCATGTGCATAGCGTGTGGCATGGTCTGCGTTTAATCCAACTGTCTCCATGAGATCCATAATCATCTCATGGCGCTCTTTCTTGCTACTGTAAAGCTTGTGCACATCGAGAGGCTCTCCAATGATATCCTCAACCGTCATACGAGGGTTGAGTGATGAATACGGATCCTGGAATACCATCTGCATCTGCTTACGGTAAGGATGCATATCCACATCTATCTTCTTCTCACTGTCAAACAATACATTGCCGTCAAACTCAATGCGTCCCGCTGTCGGCTGGTACAGACGTAAAAGAGTACGTCCTACGGTTGTCTTTCCACAGCCCGACTCGCCAACAAGTCCAAGCGTCTCACCCGGCTTTATGGCAAATGACACATCATCGACTGCCTTTAACTCCATCTTTTTAAATCCGTCATGAACAGGGAAATACTGCTTCAAATGGTCTACCTTGAGCAGGTACTCGTTGTTATTTGTCTCATTACTCATTTGATTTTCCCTCCTCCATCATATTCTTTATATTCATCCAGCATGATGCGAGATGATCTTCTCCAACCCAGATTTCCTCCGGCTTTTCGGTGAGACATATCTTCATAGCGGCATCACAGCGAGGGCAGAATGCACAGCCCTTTGGCATGTTGAGCATATTGATTGGTGTGCCTCCGATAGGAACAAGCCTGGTTTTTGAATTGGTCTTTGTAGGGATTGAACGAAGCAGTCCCTTTGTGTACTCATGCGCCGGGCTGTAGAATATGGCATCTGCTGTTCCTCTCTCACACACACGGCCACCGTACATAACTATGATCTCATCACACATTGAAGCAATGACACCCAGATCATGTGTAACCATGATGATTGCCATGCCGAGCTTTTCCTGCAGTGACTGCATAAGCTCAAGAATCTGTGCCTGGATAGTCACATCAAGAGCTGTTGTCGGCTCATCTGCGATAAGGATATCCGGCTCACAGGCTAATGCCATAGCTATCATGACACGCTGTCTCATACCACCCGAAAGCTCATGAGGGTACTGATTTACACGCTTCTCAGGCTCATTTACTCCTACAAGTGTGAGCATCTCTATAGCGCGCTCCTTTGCTTCCTTCTTTGTACGATCTGTGTGAAGAAGCACTGCCTCCTCAAGCTGGTAGCCTACCGTAAATACCGGATTAAGCGATGTCATAGGATCCTGGAAAATGATTGAACAGCATTTTCCTCTGAAATCTGCCATTTTCTTTTTGTTCCATTTGGTGATATCCTCACCCTTATATTTCACTGAGCCGCCTGTGATAGCACCATTCTCAGCAAGAATCTGCATGATTGAATATGCTGTAACTGACTTTCCTGAGCCTGACTCTCCTACGATTCCAAGAGTCTTTCCCGGCTCAAGCTTAAAGCTGACACCGTTTACAGCTGATACGTCTCCGTTATCGGTCTTGAAGGTAGTGTGCAGATCAGATACTTCAAGAACAAACTTATTATCTTCCATCTTACTCACTCCTTACTATTTCGATAATTTAGGGTCAAATGCATCTCTTAAACCGTCACCGATAAGATTCAATGTAAGAACAATGATACAAATCGTAAGCGCCGGAAAAATAAGACGCAATGGGTAGCTCTGGAGTCCGCCACGCGCTGTATTTGCCAACGAACCAAGTGAAGGCATAGGAGCCGAAACACCAAGTCCGATAAATGACAGATAACTCTCAGTAAAGATGGCTGATGGTATCTGAAGCGCTGTAGTAATGATGATTACTGACAGACAGTTCGGTAAAATGTGTTTTCTGATAGTGCGGGCTGATGATGTTCCGATACACTTTGCTGCGAGAATGTACTCATTCTGCTTGATGGTAAGAATCTGACCTCTTATAAGTCTTGCCATTCCTACCCAGTAAAGCAATCCAAACACTATGAAAAGTGCAATCATGTTGACACCGAGCTTTGAAAGCACTGTACCCTTTATTACAGGTGTTAGCACCTCATTTAATACAACTGCGAGTAAAATGATGAGCAGCATATCCGGCAATGAATAAATGATATCTACTATTCTCATCATAACCATATCTACCTTGCCACCGCAGAAGCCTGATACGGAACCGTAAATGATACCGATTATAAGCACAAGCAGTGATGCAAACACACCGACTCCCAGCGAAACACGAGCTCCGTAAACAACACGGATAAAATAGTCTCTTCCGAGCTCATCTGTGCCAAAAATGTGCGGGAACAGCTTCTCACCTGCATCAATCTGTGCCTGCTCAGCATCGCTGTACTGGAAAGGTCCTAAGTTCTGTGCCCCCTTAACGATATCTGCATAGCCGTAAGGCACAATCTTTGGTGCCAGAAGAATAACCAAAATAAGTAAAACCAAAACTATAATAGAACCCATAGCCAGTGGATTTTTACGGAGTCTCTTAAGACCATCCTTAAAGAAGGTAGTTGACTCACCCATAACCTCCTGCTGGCGTTTCTCTTCATCTGATGCCTTGGCAAAATCCTTCATATCGAACTTGCTAAGGTCAATCTGTGTGGAGAAAGGAGCTCTCTTCATATTATCTTTCATCTTTATCTCTCCTTAATCAAGCTTAATACGTGGATCAATCACTTTGTATACAATATCTGTAATGAGGTTCGCGCCTACCATGATGACAGCAAGGAAAAGCGTTGTGGCCATAATCATTGTGTAATCACGGTTTGTGATACAGCTCACGAACTTGGAACCGAGTCCTCCGATATTGAAAATACTCTCAATAACCATTGAACCTGTGAGGATACCACCAATCATAGGTCCCACATATGTGATGACCGGAATGAGCGCATTACGAAGCGCATGTACAAATATAATCTTGTACTGATGTACACCCTTGGCCTTTGCCGTACGGATGTAATCCTGTCCGAGTGCATCAAGCATTGAAGTCTTTGTAAGTCTTGTAATATATGCCATCGGTGAAAGTGACAGTGACAGCACCGGAAGTAATATCATGTTGCTTCCTGAGCTGAAGGCCTGCACCACGCCAAGCTTTATACAGAAGAAATAAAGTAATAACGTAGCGATGACAAATGACGGCATCGACGTAATCAGTGTGACGAAGAATACTATAACTCGATCCGGCCACCTGTTTCGCATCAGCGCTGCTATCGAACCGAGCACCACTCCGAATACTATCGCAGTGAGCGCCGCTAAGAGTCCAAGCTTCGCTGAAATCGGGAAGCTCTCCCCGATGATATCTGAGATCGGACGGTCTGTCTTAAGACTAACACCGAAATCTCCGTGCAGCACGCCTGCCATGTAGTTCTTGTACTGGACTATAAGTGGCTGATCCAGTCCGTAGCGTGCCTCAAGCTCTTTCATTACCGCCGGACTCTTTGCCTTCTCCGAATTGAATGGACCACCCGGAATTGCATTCATGGCAAAGAATGTAATAAGACTGATAATGAAGATTGTAAAAATCGCGAGAATAACTCTCTTTACAATGTACTTACCCATATTTTTCTCTCCCTCTTGGATTTGTATCGATAATGCATTATTTTGATTTTTTAAAGCATTATCACTGCACCACGTCAAAGTATTTTGTCTAATACGCAAAAAAGTGCGAATGACGTCATTGTCATTACACACTCCCTAATCTTGCTGTCTGATACAACTGTCGTTCTGACGCGAACAATTCTTTTTTATTATACACATAAATCATGCTTTGTCAATTGGATATATTTTCCTATATTGTTTTCATTTCTGCATAAAAATTAGTCATTTTTTTATAATACTCATTAATAAGGGCAGTTTATGCAGTCTATAAGCGTTATTTATACATTTTTATTCATTTTTATTTTTGCATTAATATATTAATTTTCAGTGCATGATTACTTTGAATTGTTAAGTACCGGCGTTATTCTGGCATTAAATGGGTATTTGGTGTATAATTACTTATCATTATATATCAAGGAGCCACCTATGCTTACATACGACGATGCACTCAATCTCAACTACTATAAAAAAACAACCTTTACCGGCTGGATGAACGGCATGCGCTTTCTCATAAAGCGTGAGGAGCCTGTCATCAAGGAAGCCACCGAGGATACACCCGAGGAAAAGGGTGAGCCAATCTTTCATGCATGGATATGGCCGGGGCCGTATATTTTTGACCTGACTGACGACAGCAAAAAGACTGACAATACCTTTCCATTTACAGATGACGGAAAAAAACAGTGTGTAGACTGGATTAATGAAGTTATCAGTGCGCACTCAAACGAATATCCGAAAAATAAAACAGATGGAGAAAACCTCTAAAAAACTCTTGACTTCTCACCAAAAATATTGTAGTATACGTTTTGTGCAAAACACAAGGGCTTGTAGCTCAGCCGGTTAGAGCGCACGCCTGATAAGCGTGAGGTCGGAAGTTCGAGTCTTCTCAAGCCCATCCTTGTAATAAGCGTATTATGAAAGCCACGGATTGCTCCGTGGCTTTTGTTTTATGTGTATCTACACCTGCACAATGCGTCCGTGTCTGCCTATTCCTTTAAAAAATCCCGCATTTATTCCATCATACTTTTTGGCACTGCACTCAGAAACCATGAGCTGCTGCTTATATTTGTAATCATCCCACTCGAGAATTGCTGTGACGTAGGGCTGTTCCTCCATTACACGCACAGTCGTATTTTTCTTTGAAAACACAGGGTATTTTCCGCAGTACCCCTTTTGAAGCAGCTCCTGTTCAAGCGCTTTACGCTTTTCTTTTATGCGTTCATTTATCTGTTTTCCGTAATTTCTCTCAGGATAATCCTTTGATGCCTTTATCACAAGCTTATAAATATACTGATAAAGTGGTACTCTTTTTGCATCGGCTAAATGTCTGCTCAAAAGCTTTTCCGTTTTCTCACATGGATTTGCCCTGTAGCGTGCAATGAGCTTAAGATAATCAGTGTCCGAAACCTCCCTGCAAAGCTCCTCCATAATGTCTATTCCCTCTACACGGGCCGGAAAATGATACTCCATCAAATCGCCGGGGACCGGTGTCCATCTGCGAAACGGTGCAAAGTAAATAAGGCTCTGGATAAAGCATTCTGTCTCGTTGCAGTATTCCTTTCCCATGTACATATACTTATCAGCGATTGTTCCTACCATATATACAAGCATGCGCCACTGCTCCTGTCCCTTTACCCAGAAATGTCCTATTTCATGGTATTTAAAGCATGCCTCATGCACATGCAAATTATCAAACCAGAGTGTCATCACATTGTCCTGCTGGTGAAGAATGAGTCCATAACCTTTTTCACTTCCTAAAACCAACGATGCCGAAATAATTTCTTCCTCGCTATGATAATCGCCCTTTAACACTGCATTTTCCACAGTCAGATAGCATTCCACCGCGTCATTCATGATATATGGGATTATATATTTGTCGTCACTTCTGCATATATCAAATGAACCGTAATCAAAGAGCTCTGCGAGCATGTAAAATGCGCGTGGCATATCCTCTTTTAAGCCAGGAAGTGCTTTTACTAAATCCTTGTAAGCCTGCATTGTGGTATCCTTTCGTATAGGAAAAATGATAAAAAAATAAGAATTTCAGAAGTAATAAAAACCTCTGAAACCCTTGTAAACAGTACGGGCAACAGGACTTGAACCTGCACGGTCTCCCACTAGAACCTAAATCTAGCGCGTCTGCCAATTCCGCCATGCCCGCATATATATGCCGCGTACAGTAGCGCATCTGCCTACAATTGAACGTTAGCAGTTCAATTGTCAAGAATTCCGCCATGCCCGCAAACACTTTGACAGTATATCATTTTGTTTCATGTGTGTCAATATTATTTATCACATTACAAAAGTGAACTATTCACATTCAAACAGTATTTCCACAACAAACCGCTTCCCCTCAAGCCTTGCTTCAATACTTCCGCCCATTCTCTCCACAAGCTCCTTTGCAATCGAAAGCCCAAGCCCGCTCGATGATATACTCCTCGCCTCATCGGCTTTGTAAAAGCGCTCAAACACCTTGTCCACGTCTATATCATCAGGATTTTTTACATCATTTGAAACCAAAATATGGACAATCCTATTTTTTGAAGTACGCTCGTCATCTGAAGCCCTGCAATTGCACGAATCCTGTTGCTTCATCTGTATGCAGATGCTCTTCTGCCCATGCACCAGTGCATTTTTTATCACATTCTGAAACACCCGCCTGAGCGCCTGCACATTTGCAGTGATAAATATCGTGTCCTCACATATATCAAGTGACGGCTCAATGCCCTGCTTTTTCCACTCCTCATAATACGAAAACACTGTCTGCTTTAAAAGTCTGCTGACACAGCAATTAGACAGCTCTAGCTTGAAGCTGTCATTTTTAATCTTTGTGAACATAAAAAGCTCCTCGAGCATATCCTTAAGGCTTGTGATGCGCTCCTGGATGATATCTATATAATGCTCCTGCGCACTCTTGTCAGTCTCATCCCTAAGCAGCTGAAAATAGCCATCCAGCGAGGTAAGCGGAGTGCGGATATCGTGCGACAGGTTTGTGTACGTGTCAGATATCATCTGCTCCTTTTTTGCCGCCGCCTCACGCTGCCTGTGCCATTGCTCTAAAAATCTGTTTATGCGCTCCTTAAGTCTTCCGATATCAGCCATGTTGGTATCGGTTAAAAGGAGCATATTTGTATCCTTTTCGCATAAAAAATCAAGCTGTTCATTAATGTCACGAAGCTGTGCCCTTATTTTTACGAGCACAGCTATTAAGACAGCTACCGAAACTGCAAGTATTACAGTCAGTATTTTCCAAATCATGTTTTATTCCTCATTCAAAACACATTATATATCCCTGCGTTTAAATACACCGTACACTGCAATCAGTGACACCACTGCCCACACAGCGGCTACCGCAAATGCACCGCCTACGGTCTTTGCAGACGCACTCAGATCAAGCTCAGAAATCTGATTAACAATAAGGTAATCATTTATATCAAAGTTCTTTACTCCGATTTTTTCAATAAGTATATTGATTCCACTGAAAATCAGTGTAAAGATACCTGTACACATGCACACAGCGATAATCATGCTAATTACATTGTTTTTTATAATGATTGCCATTGCCATGACAAAATATACAAATAAAAGTGTGACCACATACTGGCTGCCAAGCATCTTAAATAAGTCTGCTGCATCTCCGAATTCTGCTCCATGTAAAAACAGCGGAGTCGCAATACACTGTACAATCACATCAAGTGCCATAGCCACAAGTGTAAATACCGAAAGCGCTATCATCTTTGAAAACAGCAGCACTCCACGGCACTTCACCTGTCCGCCTACGCTCTTTATATAGCCGCTGTTTAGGTCTGCTGTTGAAAAGAGCACCGTAAATATTGCAAGTAAAAGTGCCAGGTCAAGACCTGCTATATCGCTTTCAACCATATCGGCTATGGTCGGCACCTCATCTGACATGTCGGATTCATCCATTTCAAGCCCGACTGTTGCCGTTGGTCCATTTGACGATTCCGCTGATGCTGTATCGTATTCATCTGCTATCTCACTGTCTGACTCACTTACCATAGTGACATCATCAGTTGTTTCCACGATGCTCTCTGCCGCCATGCTTCTGACAAGAGCTGTCATACCGCTCATAGCTATTGCGAGTGCCATAGCTATTACAAGTATAACATAAGCTGACTTTGTATGTATCAGTCTGTAAATATCCATTCTTACCGCATTAAACATTTGTCGCACCTCCTGTGATACTAAGGAAATATGTCTCAAGCTCCATTCCTGTGACCGCTAGCTGTGCCACCGAAACTCCTGCTGTGACCAGCGCTGTATTTAAGGCGGCGCTATCATTCAGGCGCTCATAGACATCTATATGATTTTTGTCCACTATCATGTAGTGCACAAAGCCCATCTTATCGAGCACAGGCACTGCTTTATTTGGATTGTCCACTGTCAGTGTAATCTTCTCACTGCACTTGGAAAGCAGCTCCTCTCTGGTAATTTCCTGAAGCAGGGCTCCATTATTTATAATGCCGTAATCTGTGGCAAGCTTTGAAAGCTCCTCCAATATATGGCTTGAAATAAACACAGTCATATCCTGCTGTGCACACAGATTCTGAATCGTATCACGCACCTCTGCAATTCCCTGTGGATCAAGTCCGTTGATAGGCTCATCAAGCACTAAAAGGTCAGGCTCTCCAACCAGCGCCATGCCGATTCCAAGCCTCTGCTTCATGCCAAGTGAAAAATTCTTTGTTTTTTTCTTTCCCACATTTAACAGACCTACCTTATCAAGTATGCCCTCTGCATAGCCCTTTTTACTGATGCCGAAGAGACGGCACTTCATCTCGATATTTTCCTTTGCCGTCATGTTGGGATATACACCCGGTGCCTCAATCAGGCATCCCACTCTTGAGCGTACCTTCGACAAATCCTTTCCTGTGTATCCAAACATAGATATTTCTCCGCTTGTCGGCTTTGCCAGACCGCCGATCATTCTCATACAGGTAGTCTTGCCGGCACCGTTTCTGCCGATAAATCCATAGATTGCACCCTTTTTTATGTGGATATCCACATTGTCAACTGCCTTCTGGTGCCCATACTGCTTGGTCAGTGCCTTTGTCTGCAATAATATTTCACTCACAATCAAATCTCCTTTTCTTGCATAATATAATAGTGAGGGTAAAAGAACTCTATGTATTCCTTAGCAACCCTTTAATCATAATATAAATATAAAATCCTAATACATCGCTAACAAAAAGTAAAAAAAGAGTAAAGCTTGTTTACCTTTACTCTTTCATTTTGTAGCCTATGCCCCACACGGTCTCTATGTACTCGTCATCGGTCAGCTTTTTTATCTTCTTTCTGATATTGCTGATGTGCACATCAAGAGTCTTTGTCTCGCCCATGTACGGCTCATCCCAGGCATATTCAAATATGTCCTCCTTGGCAAACACCTGTCTGGGATGCGCCATGAGAAGCTCGAGTATGGCAAACTCCTGCTTTGTGATGCCGTCAACAGCATTATCAGCTACATAAAGCTGTCTTGAAATCCGATCGAGCACAAGCTGTCTGTGCTCTATTTTAGCAGGACCCGCTATGTATGTATTTGCAGTATCTCCCTGCCCGGTCTCATTTTCTGCTTTTGTCTGGTTTTCCCCTGCCTGGCCCGACTTTGAAGGTACATCTGCCACCGCATGACGCAGCTGCACAGCCACTCTGGCAACGACCTCCTTTATCTCAAACGGCTTTGTGATGTAATCATCAGCGCCTGCCACGAGCAGATTGATTTTCTCATCCAGCTCATCCTTTGCCGTAAGTATTATCACCGGAAGTGACGCATCCATCTGCCGTATCCGTGCCAGAAGCTCCTCCCCTGAAAGCCCCGGAAGCATCAGATCCAATAGCACAAGCGCATAAGCTTCCCTGTCCAGCTTAAGCAAAAGCTCTCCCTCTGTGCCTGACCATGCCTGTCTTGTCCTATATCCGGCTTTTGAGAGCGCTGTCGCAAGCAGATCATTAATGTCCTTGTCATCCTCTATTATGAGTATCTCCCCGGATTTGTTGTCTGTCATAATATTCCCTTTCTCTATCTGTTGTACCACTTCTATATAACACTTCTATAATAACACTTCTATACTGACAAAATCATGCCGGACGCATTTATCTCACTATGCGTCCTATTCATTTGAATCCGCTATTCAGTTGTTTTTGCAAACTTTAGTTTAGCGCCAATACACACCCAAAAAACAACAGTAACTTTTTATATTCTAGAAATATCCCTCGACTCCCTGCACCAGTCCGTCTGCCAGATTTTCAAGTGTGGCATCGCTGTGGTCAGAGCATGCGTTGCCAAGCTCTACATCCACTGACGGTACCGTGCTGTATGAGGTCTGTGTCAGGTCTATCGCCATAGAGCCATTACCGTTTATCTTTGCTCCATGAGCGCGCAGTCCTTCTATCAGGCTTGCCCCAAGTGCATCATGCTGCTGCCAGTGTGATGCAACCGGCTCCATTCCCTTTATGCCTCCCGGCACTGATATGTAAAAGCAGCCCTTATCGTAGCTTAGTCCGTCGCCATCCCAGTGCAGAGCAATATGACAGTCTGCCGCATTATTGCAGATGACAGTACGTGCCACATTGTCAAGCTGTACATCGCTTCCGTCTCTTACCATAAGCACATCATAGCCTGCCGCAAGCAGCTTGTCCTTTAATATCTGCGCCATACGGAGTGTGACAGAGCTCTCCGGTGTACCGTCATTAAAGGACATACCACCTGAAACTGCTACTGCTTTTGTTGCGCCTGCGCCTGTTGTACCACCTGTGGTCTTTGCCGAGCCGTCCGGATGACAAAGTGTCTTCACCGAAGTTCCTCCGCTTGTACCGTGTCCGGCATTGACACCTACTACTATGTTTTTGCGGTTTGATGTAGCCTTGTACATGACCGCACAGCCTGAATTTATCGCTGAATGGTCTGCATACTGCCATGATGGATTTAGTGATACTGATTCTCCATTCTCATAGGATGCTCTTTCTACATACTGATAAGAGGAATTATTTTCACCTGAATTGTTCTGCTCCTCGTCCTGCTGTTCAGCAGTCTGTTCTTCCTGCTGCGCTTCTGTCTGCTGTGTTTCTTTTGCGGCCTCTGTTACCACCTCTGTCACGGCTTGCGTTTCCGTAGGCATCTCGACCTTCTCTGCAGCCTGTGTCTCTGTTGCAACCTGTGTCTCTGTTGCAGGCTCTGTCGGTGTATCCTGTGCTTTTTTGCCGCATGATGCGAGGGTAAATATCATCATGCCTGTAAATAATATTGCTGTAAATCGTTTCATTTATTAAAACTCCATTTTCTTTTTACTACATTATAGACAACCCCATGAAATTGTTCAAGTATTAGGCAACATTACTTTCATTTTAGGGTCAGTTTTAAATAGTCAATAGAAATTGTATTTCTTCTAAAAATCAGTTATACTATACGTGAATACATCGAACATATTTTAACTGGGGAGGCTTGCATGGAAATATTAAAACTGCCTGTTGGAATTGATAATTTTGAAAAAATACGCCGTAATAATTTTTATTATATTGACAAAACAAAGCTTGTCGAACAGGCTTTACATAATTGGAGTGAAGTAACGCTGTTCACCCGTCCAAGGCGCTTTGGAAAGACTCTTGGCATGAGCATGCTGCGCTCATTTTTCGAGATTGGCACGGACAAATCACTGTTTGACGGATTATATATTTCACAGAATAAATCTCTTTGTGATGAGCATATGGGCAAATATCCTGTGATATTTATTTCACTTAAGGATGTCGAGGGTTTATCATATGATGAGGCATTTCAGGTATTCTCCAGAATTATAGGAAATGAAATCAGCAAATTCTCCTTTTTGGCAGAAAGTGATAAATTGACAGTTTTGGAAAAAGAACAGTTCAAAGGATTACTTCATATAGAAAAGGGAAAGTTTATTTTTGACAAGGATACATTTACCGCTTCATTAAAGCTTCTTTCCCAGCTTTTATATAAGCATTACGGCCAAAAGGTAGTCATCCTGATAGATGAGTACGATGTGCCACTCGACAAGGCATACCAGAACGGCTACTACCATGAGATGGTCTCTCTGATCAGAGGCTTGTTCGGACAGGCGCTAAAGACCAATGATTACTTACAGTTTGCTATTTTGACAGGCTGTCTTCGCATATCAAAGGAAAGCATCTTTACAGGATTAAATAATTTTGAAGTCGTTTCAATCATGGATTCAATGTATGACGAGTGCTTTGGCTTTACAGATAAAGAGGTTCAGGAAATACTTAAGTATTTTAATCTTTCAGAGCATTATACAGATGTAAGGGAATGGTACGACGGCTATCATTTCGGCAACACCGATATCTACTGCCCGTGGGATGTCATAAGATATTGCAAGAGCCTGTGCGCAGACCCTATGGCAAAGCCTCAGGATTTCTGGTCAAATTCAAGTGGAAATGCTCTGGTAAGAAGCTTCATTGACAAGGCCGATGTCCAAACCAAGGATGAGATTGAGCGCCTGATAGCAGGCGAATACATTGAGAAAGAAATATCCCAGGAGCTGACCTATGATGAAATCGACAAAAGCATTGCAAACCTGTGGAGTGTACTCTTTACCACCGGATACCTGACCAAGCAGGGCGTGACTGACGATGGCAAGGTGCGTTTATCAATACCAAACCGTGAGATAAAAAACCTTTTTATCAAAAAAATCCGCGAATGGTTCAGCGATACAACCGCAAATGACGGAAAGACACTTGAACAATTCTGCAATGCATTTGTGGAGAAGGATACTGAAAAAATAGAGCAGCTTTTCGGCGATTATCTCTGGAATACAATAAGCATAAGGGATACCGCAGTTGCTAAAGATAAAAAAGAAAATTTCTACCACGGTATACTGCTTGGTCTGCTTGGCTACAAAGCAAGCTGGCTCATCAAATCAAACACCGAATCGGGCACAGGCTACAGTGATATCCTGGTTGAAATACCAAACAACAGAACCGGCATCGTGATAGAGCTTAAATATGCCGAAAACGGCGATATGGATGCAGCCTGCGATGATGCACTGAACCAGATTGAAGAAAAATCATATGTGGATAAGCTGAAGCAGGATGGCATGCGCAATTTCATCAAGTATGGAATCTGTCTCTTATACACATCTCCGAGCCCACGAGACAGGCAGAAATCTCGT
>ENA-UAEA01000052-UAEA01000052.1-human-gut-metagenome-genome-assembly--contig:-NODE-52-length-41323-cov-8.196448_pt1 | contig 41323 bp, 54 predicted proteins | sample MGYA00244276_ERZ654272 | MGnify/ENA primary metagenome ERZ654272 (study PRJEB26926, sample SAMN06165034) | human gut metagenome | biome: ENVO:00009003; feature: ENVO:2100002; material: ENVO:00002003... | reverse complement strand
CGATATATAGTATACACGCACACATAATACGCTACAATACCACTATATATTGTATACTCTAAAATTCATTTTAACGGCTATCAAGTATAACTATACCACCCATGCACACAACAGTATATAACGCTTGCTAGTAGCCTTATAATTCAAAATATAAGCATACAATATATAGTGTATCGCAAGCAATAAATACTGTATTAACCGCTATATATTGTGATTTAGTTAATCATCAAAATTAATATCATGATCTATACAGTATTTACAACATTGTACAATAAATTTAGCTTTGCTAATATTTGATTTTTTACAATAATTGTCAATAGCCGCATAATCTGTGGGCTTCACATTCACCGATAATTTTTTGTAATTTTTGGCAGTGTATGCAGCATTATACTCTATCTTCTTTTTGTTTATATTGTCCAATTTTAAACCTCATTTCAATTATATATTTGTAACTTCTTACAAATATTTTAGTTTCGTTTATAAATCATAGTATCACTATATATAGCGGTTATCATTCAAAAATACAATAATATGCACTATATATTGTGTGTGCAAGTTATATAAATACATGACTCCATGTTTGTGCAAAAAGTCAATTGTAATACATGACACCATGTGCTATAATATAGATACAGTAAAGGAAAGAACACAACAAACAAGATCCTTTACCAGATCATCAAGTTTCACGATTGAACTTTGAAAATCGTCCGACAAAATTAAGAAAATGGAGTTGAAAAAAGCAAATTTAGACGTTAAAAGCGTTAATGAAAAAATGGGATTTTTTTATCAGCCTTGCAAGCTTGAAATTTTTGCAACTTGAAAATCAAATATTTCACCGTGCGAACCGGCTAAAACCGAATTGAACAACGTCAAATGTAGGCGGTGAAAATCTTAAAAACGATAGGCTCAAAATGTTTTTAACCCAGTTTTCCGAATTTCTGGGATATAAAAAAAGGGATCTTGCTAATAGTTTACCTAAACTTTTAGCGGTTATTTTAACCGCTATACGATTGAATCTAGTGCAATGATCTGAATTTAATCAACCATATTTTTTAGGATAACACAAAAAAATCAAAAAGTCAAGTGTAGAACAGTAAAACAAAAGAAATGAGACAACACAAAACAAAACAGACAAAACAAACGTAAATCGAAAAAAACGGAGGTATTTTTTATGTACACAACATCAAAAAAAATCACTAACAACGACGCTAAAAACATAATCAGCGGTCAAGATGTTATCCTTGTAGATGATAGCAGCATTGATGCCTATACCGATAGCACTAACTATTATAACGCTGGTGTTTACGGCTGGAATTATTCAATCGGCTACAATACACGCCTTGACAAATACGTTATTTGCGGTTATAGAATCCCGCAAAGCGTTTTAAACGCTGCCAAAAGTGTTATAAAAATGGCACAAAAAGAAGCGTATTTGCACGTTTAAGGGGGTGATTTCATGACTATATCAACACGTAAAAAACTTGAAGCGGCTCTGAATCACCTAAAAAAATGTAATGGTGATTGCATGAATTGCAAATACTGTGATACACATTGCAGCAGCAATAGCAATAACATATTTTTTGCGCCCTGCTGCTCTTATGGTATTCTAGGCGACTATTTTAATCCCGTATCAAATAGTTTTACAGAAATAAGATCCAAAACGATTGAGGCAATCGAGTATGAGCTAAATTAATTTCAAAGGGCGTTTATACGCCCTATATACTCAAAATGACCGCATGAAGTCGTTGAGAGTACCATATAACACGCTTGAAAAGCGAATAAAAAATAAAACATTTATTTTAAACGGAGGTAAAAAATCATGAACACGAAAATTATAGTAAACACAAAGAACCTTGTAGCAGCCCTTGAGCAGGTGGAAAAGATCATTAACACAAAATCATCTGACTATCTTTTGCGGAGTGCGTTTATCCAGGCTGAGGACGGAAAAATGAAAATTTCCGCAAATAATCTTGAGGTTATCGGCTGCAAAACTATAAACTGTATAACCGATGACAAGATCATGTTTGCTCTTGAGGACGTGAAAAGAGTTATAAAGGCTCTTAAATATTTCAAAGGCTGCGATACAATTATCACGTTTGATAGTGATAAAGCGTGCAACTTTGAGGACGGCAAAAAGTCATTTAAAGCTGGAATAACTGATGTAAATGATAATGATGCACATTCTCTTTTTGCACATCTTGGAAAAGTTTGGATTGACGATATTAATTCAAATAATTCAAATATCCTTGAACAACATACATACACGATTGAGAAGCTTATGGAGCGTTATAATTCAATCAGCTATGCCATATACACAATAGACGATCTCAAGCCTATATTAAAGGGTATTAATTTCAAGGAAAATAAAATGGTAGCTCTGGACGGCTATAGACTGGCGGTAAGTACTGATACGGAAGATAACGGCTTGAGCTTTGAAAACGAGTTTACAATAAACAATAATACGTTTTCAATCTTGAAGCAGTTCAAAAAGGGTGAATGTAATATTATATCGTTTAAGGATATAACAGCATTTAATCTTGTGTCGGAAGATTTTACGCTCTTGAGCAGGAATCTTAAAGGGCAGTATTTCAAATGGAAGACAGCTATTCCATGTAGTTTTAGCTCTGAATTTGAATTTGAGAAAAAGAATATGCTTGAAAACTTGAAATACCTTAAAGAGATTAGAGTTAAAAAGACTATGGATATGTTTGCAATCAAGAATAATGAGCTTGTCTCACCTTATGGAAGCGTTGATATTGAGGGCTTGAATATTTCGGAAACTAGCGGTTATGATCTCACACGCTTTACGGATGCTGTTAAAAATCTTGAGGGCGACAGAATTAAAATGCTCCATAGCGGGGCATTGAAGCCTATAGTCTTGAAAAATGTTGTGGAAAATAAATATAATAGTCAGCTTATGTTACTTTGCCCAATAAGACTAAATGACGGAATGTCAACGTGGTGGAAATAAAATATCTGTTTTAAGGAGTGAAATAAATATGAATACAATCACACACAAATTCAACGGAGTAACACGCATAAACATGAGTGATCATGCTATAAAGGGCTTGCGGAGTTATTCGCCGCAAGGACGCCCCTTTGTGGGATATACCTTGTATGACTTGCTAAAAGATCTTATATTTGCGTATAGTTGGAAGATTGATAGAGGGTATACAATGACTATCACTGACTTTATTGAACTTTTGCAAAAGCAGAAATATATCAAGGCTATTGTATATGGCAATAATATAATCAGACTAATTGAGAGATAATCAAGGAGGAATTAACCATGACAAGAGAAGAAATGATTAAGACTATCATAAGAATGTACAATGAGACAGCGGAAGCACTTGAGCAGGCAGACAAGGAATATAACAATGATAAAAAGAACACTAAAAAGCGTGATGTTTATCGTTATATAGTTGCTCAAGAAGCGGTCTTGAATGACCTATGTTATGAGCTGGAAATTGATGACCTTATTGACGATGGTCTTGACGATGAGGAGGCTTGACTATATGAGCAAACGGAACTTTGAATTATTTATGTGCTGTTTAGGAAACGGCATTACAGTATGTAATAAAGCCGTAATGGAACATAACGATTATAAACAGATAGCACATATAAGCGCAAATGGAATAATCAAACTGTACGTATCTACAGACTACATTCCATGTGAGGATATGAAAAGGATTGAACAAGCCGTAAAGCAACAGAGAGAGGAATATTTAATCTTTTGGAATAAATATACTGTTGAAGAAAAGTATTATAAACTCTTGGATATGTGTAATACTGCTGACTTTATAGACATTTGCAAGGATAAAAGCAGTATAACGGAAAAAGTTAAAAAACTTGAAAGCAAGTATCTCAATGAATACTATTAAATAGGAGATAGTCTAATCATGAATATTAATAAATACACAAGAGGAAAAGCAAGAACAAGAGAACTTGCAATACAATTACAAGCTGATTTGTCAGAAAGCTCAATAAGCTATGCGGAATTAGCTGAAATACAAATTAAACTTAAAAAGCTTGGCACACAATACGGACTGATAAGAGAGTTCAAAGAAAATGGATTGATTTAATATTCTGAGGGGAATTATTCCCCTCTTATATACTCGGAGCAAGGGAGATACTTGTAAAGAGTACCATGTAAGAATACATACGGAAACGGAATTTTTTTGAGGAGGATATTTAACTATGACAGTGTACGACATTATGCAGCTATTCATTGATCCTGATGTACAACACATTCAGATATGGTCGGATGACGAGGAGAAAATTGTTTATGACGGAGATTATGGAGATATTCCAGAGCATATGAACTATGCGGAAGTATCGAGCATTGATAACGTTTATGCTGATAGCAAGGGCGTTATCTGTTTGAATGTTTGGGAGATTTTAAGCCGTATCTGATGACAAGGCAAATGCGGTAAAAATTAATGAAAGGATTTTTATTTATGAAACTTACAATTAATGAAGGACTTAAAAGATTTTTTGTAGAAACAAATGCTTATAATTTTGTTGCGTTTGTAGACGATGAAGGAAAAGCTTATCCTGTTTTTGCTTTTGATGATAAGAATGGTAAGGAATGGGACGAACTTAACATGACACTCATGGCTGCGAAGAATGGCAATTATAGTGGTATTGAGGGCTGTAGAGATGCTTATGAAGTTTGTGCCGATGTAGATGGAGACACATCTAAAATATTTAATTTTGATGAAGATGAATATGAGAATGTAACTGAGTTCTAAAAAAACAAAATAAAATAAAACCATACTTTTAAGGAGGAATTTAAAATGACAGAAAAGCAGAATAACATGGTAGTACAGCACCCTGATAAGCGTCTTATGGAGCGTATTAGATCGTTGGAACGGAACGAGCGTATTAGATTACATATCGCACAAATGAAGTGTAACGGCTATACTGATAATGAGTGCAAAACGTGGTTAATAAAAATAGCCATACTGTCCGATTTTATGGACGTATTTGACAAAATTCTAGTTGACTAATGAGGAATTTTGTGGTATAATTAATTAGAAATAATGAAGAAATTTACAACGAGCATGAACTAAACGAGGAGGAATAAACAATGCTACTAGCAACAATCATTTTGCTTATCATCTATTTATGTGTAAACCACAGCGAAAATAAGCGGAGAGAAATTAACAGAAAATACAATCCAATTGGAGCTTTTGACAAAGCTCAAAAGATTTATGATGACGCCTTTTATAAGGCTATTGATGAGGGTAGAAGTCTTACGCTTGAGGAACGAAAAGAACTGGATAAGCAATGGCATAAAACCTATAGCCAAGAGTTGGCTTATCGAGAGAAAATGTGGGCTAAGATCCCTGACAATAAGAAGTAATATAATATAATAGGAGATAAAACATGAAAGTTACAGTTGAAAACGAGACAATCAAGGTAAACAGTCCGTATAACAAGAGCTTTGTCGCAGGGGCAAAGCAGATACAGGGCAAGTGGAACGCCCCTTGCTGGGTCTTCCCAGAGGAGAATAAGGAAGCTGTCAAGGCGTTACTCATCGAATGCTATGGTGAATGCGGAGAACTTGGTGCGGTTAGCACTGTCACAGTAGATCTTGACCTCGACACTTATACTGAGGGTTACGAGGACGGAGAAATCAGAGTTGGCTCAATCGTTGTTCTGAAAAGACTTTATCGTGACAGAGAGGTTATTTTCTCCGACAATGCAATGCTTATAAACGGTGGCTTTGCCACTTCGGGTGGCTCTGTCAAAAGTCCTAGAATAGCGGCTGATAAGAACACAATCGTTCGTGTAAAAGGTGTTCCTGAAACGATTTATAGCAAAATCAAAGACCACGAGGGCGTTAAACTCGTATCTGATATAGACGTTGAAAGCTTAAAAGTGGAGCGTGAAAAGCTTCTTAAAAGACTTGCAGAAATAGACAGTTTACTTGCAATATGAAAGCGATTGTGTGTATAAAACTAATATAATAAATATAAATACTCCTATTAATCACATTGATTGATAGGAGTATTTCTTTATGCAGGAATAAATATAGGAGGAATAAATATGAAAAATGAAAATACGAATACATTACTTTTTGTGAAAATGCTAGACAACGATCGTAAAGAAGAGCTACGGAAGATAGAGGAAGAACAAGATTATAATATGCGGAAGGCATATTTAAAAGCAAAACGCCGTCAAAGGCTCAGAGAAGAACGCCAGAGAAAAGTTAGAATGATAGTGAAGAACGTTGTCTATGGTGGTTTTGGCTTGCTCTTTACAAGCGTTATGTTGATAGCAGGAATAATATTTACATTGTGTATATGATGGGAGTGAATGAAAATGAATATTAGTACGGCTCAAACTTGCAAAATTTTCGATTTATCGGATAGACTTCCGACAGGAATACAGATAACAAAACAGCCAAAGCGAAAAAAAAGTCATAGAAATGCTATTACAAAACATACGGCAAGCAGGCAGAAGTCTGCAAGCTGGTTCAGACCTGATGATCTAAATGTGATTTTGGAAGATTTGTTTCAGAGTAAAAAATATTTTAAGGCAAATATTATAATTTTTGCTTGCAACTCAGGCTATCGTTACGGAGATATAATGACCTTGAGGGTCAAGGATTTAACCGATAACAACTGCAAAATTGTAGATTACTTGACATTACAAGAGGACAAGACGGACAAATGGAGAACGGCATGGCTTTGTGATACTGTGAAGAAAATGTTAAGTTTTATAATCAACTATTATAAACTTGACCCAGAAGATTATATTTTTCAGAGTGGAGAACGCAAGAGGAAATATATTGAGGACATTTTCTTAAACGAGGACGGAGAAGAAGAAATTATATATACTAATGAGAAGTACGATTGGAACGGCAGACCGCTCAGAATAGCTCCTATGGAACTTAATTCTGTTACAACATTTCTAAAGAATATAACCGCCAAACACGACATAGAAGGTAAATATAGCACTCACAGCTTTAGGCAGACACATTCCGTGTATATTAGTTGTATTCAAAAAGGCAGCGAAGATGTTATTAGAGATTTGCGTATTGCCTGTCAGAGTCTGGGACATTCTGATCTGAGGATAACTGAACAACATTATAGCGGTTGCGATAGCAGACTCGTAAAAGAGCAAATGCTAAAAATGGAAGTTGGCAAGGAAATTGTGGATAAGTATGTAAAATAAAAAGGGACTTTTAAAAGTCCCTTTAGTGCTTCTTGTGACGTTCTTTACTCCTTTGTACTGCTAGAGCATTTTTAGATTGATTAACTTTGTATTGAGGTCTGTTGCGTGGGAGATAGGCTTTCACAACATTAACATTCATATTCATTAAGTCGGCAATTTCATTAGCCGACTTCCCTTCTTTGTGGTATTGAGTGATTTTGGCGTGGGTATTATTAACTATAATACCTAAACTAGAAAGACTTTTAATAACTCTTTGCCATGAGATACCGAGTTTAATAGCAACTCCTCTTACGGATTTAATTGAATCCCAGTATGATAATATTTCTTGGTCTGTTATTGATTTAATTTCGGACATAAGAATACCTCTTTTGTTTAATTGTTAATTTCGTCTAATAGTTTTCTTTTAACATCGGTAATATGTTGACGGAAGAAATTTGGATTGGCATTTTCATAACTTAAAATTCTTTGGAGTTTATATTTCAGAGCAGACAGAAGATTGTTGTTTTCAATGACATATTGTTGTTTATCATAGCCCTCATAAATTCTGTCTATGTAGACATCTGTTACAGGAAAAGCATCACTAATAAAGAAAATAGATTTGGTGGTTGTCTTGCCAATGTGATAAAAGCAAGAAGCAATATTTCTTGGATCTTTGTTTATATAGGAATAAATACGATTAATAGCTTTAGTGTCACGATGATTTACTTTGCCTACAGGTATTGCCCAATACAATTTGGAATTTTCGGTGGACTTAATCAAACAAACAATGGGTCTTTCCTTGCAATCATTCCAAGTTCCTCCTACATCTCGAATAAGTTGATAATAGTCGGGTGTAATAAAGTACATACCATGTTCCGTCATATTTTGACACTCCTAATACAAAAAAATATGCTGTCACTTCAGATTAACCAAAATGACAGCATCACTACAATGTTTCTGTGTCGCACACTGCGAAGCGTAAATTGAATACTACAATGTTACTTTGCCGTACATTGTGAAACGTAATTGTATCTACAATGTTTCTGTGTCGCACATTGCGAAGCGTAAATTAGAGATGATAGAGATAATCTTTCATCATTTATAGTATAGCATACTATTGTCAATTTGTCAATGCTTTTCAAAAAGTTTTGAATGGAATTTTATGCAAATTCAAAAAACACAAATCAACAAGTCAGAGTGTCCGCTGTTTGAGTTTCTATCTGTAGTTCTAACAGCAGTTCTTTTTTGATAGATAATACATCGGCACAAGTTGGAATACAATGTTGACCTCGATTGATCTGATTAAGAATACGTTCAGCTTTTTGTTTAATAATTCGTATTTCATTTTGATTTTTAAGAATGAGGTGGTTGGAGTTAATGGTATATTTACGCTTGATATATTTTTGAGTAATGGGAAACATATCTTGTATTAAAAATACACTTTGCTTTCCATTGCTCAGAGTACAAATATGTAATATGTCACATGGCTTATGATCTTTTAAGCGTTGGTTGATTATCTTTTGATACTTGTTAATGCGTGAGCTTAAAGGAATTATCCAATATAGTCCTTCATTAGTATCTTTAAAGCAATAGTAATGAGGACGATTTTCGGATTTATTTCCTTTTAGAAAAGGGTCATTGAATTTCTCAAAGAATAAATCATCAATTATATAAAAGCCATGTTCAACCATTATTTTTCACCTTCCAAAATTAAAAGCCCTGCCACAACGGCAAGGCTTAAAACTTTCAACCCAACCATTTATATCCCGCATATTGGTAAGCGGAAAACTTTCAACCCAACCATTTATATCCCGCATATTGGTAAGCGGAAATGGTAAATAACTACCTTTCATCATTTATAGTATAGCATACTATACCCATTTTGTCAATACTATTTTGTGGAACTTTGTAAAATTTATTCGTTAGTTTGTGACAAGTCACCCTGCTCGCCAACATCCTTTTTTTCTTTAGGTTTCTTTTCTTTGGTTTTAAATGAAAATGCAAAACCAATTATGCCAATGGAGAAAATTAATGAGCCAGTGGATATGAAAATTACTCTCTCAATTTTCGCAGCGGCTATTTTACCGCTGACAAGTGAAGCTCCTATGATATAGTTGTAAGCGTCACCGCCAACATATTCGTCAATGGCACTATACTTGTCACCTTCCAAAATTGAAAATGTGGTTAAATTTTTGCTTGGAATTTTTGTTGTATAACCTATCACAAATAGTGTTATTCCTATTGCAATCACAAGAATGGAACAAATTTTCTTCATGGTATTACCTCCTGTTTTATGATTATCTGCTACGATAATCGTTTATAAGACTATTATTGCTTTCAATGGAACTTTGATTATTGGATATACAAGTGTTATAATAATCAATATTACTTTGACTTTCTGATATAAGTTCATTGTATACGTCAACAACTCTTTGGCAATCGTCTAAGTGAGATTGAGCCTTTGAAACTGCTTCTGAGTCAACTTCTGTAGTCCAACCGCCATCACCATAAACTTTAACCATTTTCTTATTGGCGTTTTCAAGCTGTATTTTAGCCTCCTCAACATCATCTTCGGCATCCGATTTGTAGATTTCATAGATGGAAATATCAGATTGCTCATTGTTTATTTCGTTCTGATAGGTGGAGATTTCACTCTGTAGGCGATTATTTTCTTGCTCTAAAGCACTTATTTCAGAACTATAATCATGCGTGGTAGTTGTAGTTGTCGTTGTGGTTGTAGTCGTTGTGGTAGTAGTTGATGATTTGGAAGTAGTTGTGGTAGTTGATGGTTTAGTTGTTGTTAAAGTATGAGAAGTTGTTGTGGGAGTGGTGGTTGTTGTACTTGTTGTAGTGGTAGTGAAATTACTGTCAGATATGGAACTTGTTGTTTTACTATTACATGAGGACAATGCTAATGTTGTCATGAGTGCAATAAGAATTAATTTTATTTTGCTCATTTTTATTTCCTCCAATTTCTAAGATTAATTAGAATTACTTTTAATAAAAAAATTTTAGGCTGAAAATCAAGATTTAGGGTTTAAGTGTAATATCTCAGAAACTAAAATTGTGTATTTCAACAAAAAATACGCTAGAATTTTGTGAAAGATTTTAATAATTAAATCTTGACTTCACCTTGACACTTTGATATAATGAAATCAAGATAGCAGAAAGAAGGTGTTTTGTTATTAAACAAGTTCCAATTCGTATTGATGACGAGCTTCATAAAAAATTAAAAATCATCACCATAAAGAATGATACTACAATTCAAAAACTGGTTGAGGATTTTTTAAAAAAGTATGTAGCCGAACATGAACATCAAGAATAAAAAATATAGTATATTGCCACATCTTGCAGGAGGGACAATATACTATATCTAGGAACAATCACACAAAAGCGAATTGACAAATGGCGATTGTATAACTATATTCTATCACATACTTCTGCCTTTGTCAAGTATTATCTTTAAAGAGGTGGGAGTATTTTTATGCTTGCAAGTAGGAAATTTCAAACAACAATGTAAATTAAGAACAGAAAGGACAAAGAAAATGGACGGAATCAAAACATTCAAGAACAAGGAATTTGGAACAGTGAGGACAATAGTTAAGGACGGAGAGCCTTGGTTTGTCGGAAAAGATGTGGCTGAGATTTTGGGGTATAGTAATACCAGAGATTCTATTTCTCGCCATGTTGATACTGATGATAAAACCAGTGTCGTAATTCCCGACAGCGGTTCAAACTATAGAAGCAAAGCGACTATTATTAATGAGTCTGGCTTGTATTCCCTTATTCTCGGAAGCAAGCTGCCAAAGGCTAAAACATTTAAACGTTGGGTTACTTTAGAAGTTCTCCCTACCATACGCAAGACAGGTGGTTATGTAGCCAATGACGAGATGTTCATTAACACCTATCTGCCAAATGCCGATGCTCAGACGAGAGAACTGTTCAGGCTCAATCTGTCAACGATCAGACAGCTTAATAACAAGATAGAGCAGGATAAACCTCTTGTGGACTTTGCGAGCCATATACAGGTCTCTGAGGACTGTATATCAATGAACGATATGGCGAAGCTGGCAACTAAGAATGGAATAAAGATAGGTAGAACAAGGCTATTTAATTTCCTGAGGGAGAAGAAAGTGTTAGGCTGTAAGGACGGTCATAAGAATATGCCTTATCAAAGGTACATAGACACTCAGCCATGGTTTCAGCTTAAAGAAAGCTCATACATACAGAATGGCGAAGTCAGAATAGGACTCACTCCTATGGTAACGCCAAAGGGTCAGAGTGGAATTATTAGAATGTTGAGAAAGTGTAATACAACAAACTAAAGTAAATAAAATGCAAGTTTTGTTTTCATATCTTGCAAAAATTAGAAAAGAAAGGAACAATAAACAAAATGAACATAAACAAATTTAAAAGGCTGCTTGCCGAGCGTGGGTTTTCATACTCACGCAGAGGTAAGGGGTCGCATGAGATATGGGTAAATGAGAATGGAGAGTCTTTTTCATTCCCATCAACCCGAAAAGAAGTTTATATCGGAATTGTATGGAACTTTCGAAGAAACTATTGTCGCTGTTAAATCGTGTATTTATTTTTGGGAATAATTTATCATTGATTTAGACATTGAATGGTGATAGAATTGTGATAGTGGTAATTAGTATGGCAATTATTGCTGTATAAAATAAAGGACAAATATCCCTTGACAAAGCATTTGTTTTGTAGTATAGTATAAACATTATAGAACAGATGTTCGTTTTGAGATTGAATAAAAGGAGTGTATAAAATGAAAAAAATGACATTACAAGAGCTTATGACATTTGCTCGTGAGAATTTATGGAACAAATTTATCATCACTAACAACATAAATACAGACCACATTTATGGAACGGCTCTGAAATTGTCGCATGAGCCTGTTGTATACAAGTCACTAAAAAGCATAAGTGACAAATTAGTGCCGTATTTTGATGATCCTGAGTGGCTTGTCTTAGAACTAGATAGGGTACATGATTTGTTATTAGCCGATTACATAATGTCATTGGGCTTAGGTGATGATGTAGACTATCTCACTGAATTGTCCGAAATGACGGTTGAAGATAACAACAGTACCGTTATGATAAATTGTAAAGATATTGTACTAACCATAGTTGGAGAAAATGATGGAACACACGTTGTACCCTCACTTCCCTTGCCGCCTGCTCCTCAATCTTTGGATTGTTATAATTTAATGAATTTTCTTAAAGTTGATTACATTGATTTTGCCAGAGTTAAAACAAATGAGCATGAAGCAATACTGCCAATTGATTGTTATACACTTGGTAATCTTTCAGAGGAACAGCTTGACGGTCTAAAAGATTTATATATAGATTTACAGTTTGGCGACACGGAGAACGATGAATATGATTATTCATGTACACCATATGTCATGTACGATTATGTACACGAGCTTGCGTTTGCAGGTTTATGGAGTCTGCAAAATAGCCATCTTATCAGTAAAGTACCAATAGAAGTTATAGGATATGATAATTACGAGAGTAAAAATAACAAGGCACAAGTATTCAAAATAAGTTCTGAAGTAAAAAGAATTTTGAGTAAGTCAGAAGTCGGAAATCTAAATTTTAATATCGGTAATTTCAGTTTTGAAAACGTCCCGTTTCATAGATAATTAACATATCCGTAATCAAATAAACGTTGACTATTATTCGAGTGCAGATTATAATATAGAAAATACGACAAAAAAAGACAAATAGAGACAACAAAACGTTTAATAGAGAGGAGTTGAATGTCGTATGATTAACACCATAACACCAGTAATAACCACAGAAACAAGAGAAAGAAGAGTTAATAAAAATATAGTTACTAGAGGAGATATAATTTTGGTTGATCTGCCAAATGTAGGCGAGTCAGTTCAGACAGGTAGGAGACCAGCTATTGTTGTACAGAATAACATGGGCAACGCACACTCCCCTTGCATAATAGTTGTACCGATTACAAGTGCTACAAAAAAATATGTGCCAACCCATGTTAAAATCGGTGTTGAAAGCGGTTTACTGAAAACTAGCACCGTTTTGTGTGAACAGCTATTGACTATTAATAAATCTAGTGTTATTAAAACACTTGGGCATTTGACACCTAATGTTATGAAGCAGATTGAACAAGCGATTTATGTTTCGCTTGCCCTGCATCATTAATTGGTGAACACTTGACATTTAATCGTCCTTTGTGGTATAATACATATAATTATAGGCAATTTTTAGTACAATTATATGTAAACATTATATCAGGAAAGGACGATTTTTATGTCATTAAACAGTTTTTACACTATAGACCAACTTAGAACAAGTGTAGAACATCATTTGTTCGCACAGAAAGCTTCCATTGAAGTTGTCAAAAGAAAATCTCAAGTTCTTTTGGGATTATTAAATAAATATAATGAAGATTTGTCGTTACAGGATAATATTTATCAATATTTATCAGGTGTATCAAAACGATCATATGATAGTCAATGTGGTTACTTAAAGCAATGGGTAATTGAAGAGGGAATAGATTGTAATTTTGAGATTAACTACAAAGATATCCCTCGAAATTATATGACAATAGAAACTCTTAACGAAAAACTAAATAAGTTATACGAAGATCCAAGTACTATTAGTCGTAACGTTATTTTCTATCTTGTTTACGCAAGGTTATACGCTTATTTGATTTGGATAGGTCTGTCTAACAAAGAGATTAAATCACTTAGAAAGGGCGACTATGATATCGATAATAAGGTTTTGTATATTGGCGATGATAATGGTAACGTTAGAACCATTGATTTAAAATTGCCCTATTACGACGATATTTCGGAAATACTGCACGATGAGCTATGCAGAAATATTAGCTCTAGAAAATTTGTTGACAAAGATTTTTTTTACAATGGAAGTGTAATTTGCATAAAAATGTACGATAATTCTTATGATGCTCATGGAAAAGAAATTGGATGTTATAATGACTATGACTCCCTATTTAGACTGCTAAATGATGACATAGGCAATAATAATGCTCTTGTCGCAAACGTTCGCCGCACTCTTGCCCCAATAATAAAAAGAGTAAGTGATATTGAAATTTCAGGGCTATTTTATCGAGTTACCAAACGTGCAATTGCAATGAAAAAAGATGTTACAAAATACAACTTTAATATAATTTTGGGCTTTTTCGGGTACGGAACAAATCGTAGGGGATTGTTTACCGAGTATCTAATTTATAAAGAGCAAATGTTAGATAAGTAATATTGAGTAATTGCAAGCTATAAAAAATAAAAGTATTGTATCATCTCTTCCGATAATACAATACTTTTATTTTTGTTACTAAAAATATTAATATTTTGTAAACTATATAATATTGCTATTGACAACTATTAATTAGTGAATTATAATATAGTTACACTATTAAACGAGTACATATCTATATGTACTCACCATTAAACGAGTACACTTGAAACAAGTACACTTGTCACTGTGGTGGAATAGGTATACACAAGGAACTTAAAATTCCTCGGAAAAATCCATGCGAGTTCGAGTCTCGTCAGTGACACCAGTACAGTTTGCCAATACTGTACAAAGTAAATTGGCATAGCAGGTACAGAGCTTATCTCACCATAAGGGAATGTAGTGTGATACCTGCACTTGCAACTTTAGCTCAGATGGTAGAGCATTTGACTTTTAATCAAAGGGTCAGGGGTTCAAATCCCCTAAGTTGCACCAAGTCGGTTACGGTTGCCGACAACGATAACGGTTCATCAATTAAAATTACACTGATTACAAATTACAAACTAATCTGTATGTAAAGGTAGGTGAACAAAAAGGTACTGTGAAAGCAGTACCAACATTGGACTATAGCCAAGTGGTAAGGCAAGAGACTTTGACTCTCTCATTCCGCTGGTTCGAATCCAGCTAGTCCAACCAAAATATTTTGTAACGTATTTTAGGGTACAAATATAAAATAACGTAAAAATGAAATAATAGCTTTGTTTAGGAGGACAGAATGAGAATATGAGATTTGGTGGATACGAAATAGGAGATAAGATAATCTACACAAATTCTTTTACAAAACCTACATTAGGTAAAGTTGTTTATTATATAAATGACAATTATCTTGTAGACCTTTCTGATAATACAAGAAGATGGGCAATAGATAAAGAATTGACTAAGTATACTGAAAAAAGAGATTATCTCGAACTCTTTAATAAGTATTTAAAAGGTAAGAAGTGTAGATGTACCAAGGATTATACTTTTAGAGATTCTCCGTATGCTCCAGAGTGTTTTAAGGAAACCATACCTGCGAATACGGAATTTACTATTCATACACTTTTTTCCCATTTAGAGCCTATACCTATAAATCAAGTGGTGACGATAAATTATGTTGCTTTACGTGCAGATACTTGGCAACCACGTTTTAAAATCACAACGATTGGTGGGACAGTAGACATTGTTTGGGAAGATTTTGTAAAATATTTTGAACTTGTAAAATAGGAGGTAGTTTTAAAATGCTAACAATGGAACAAATAAAGGAAATAGCAAAATTAAATGGAATAGGAATAATTGAAAATGCCACACAAGAAGAACTAGAAGAGCACAGTGAATCTCTTATGCCATCTATTGCGGACATCGTTGATTATAGACGCAGCCTTTGTAAAAATTGTACTTGGAAAGATAATTGTAAACATATTGTATGTGAACGTATTATTTGTAATAGCAGTAACAAATGAAGAAAAGTAAATAAGGTGGAAACTAAAATGAATCTATCTATGGAAGATATAGCAAAGTATTTTGAACTTGTAAAGTAGGTGATTATATGGGTATGGATTATAAATATAGTGGTAGTGCGAGTTATGGTCGTTTTGATAAAGAGTTGTGTGCAGTTGCAGAGATATTTGGTGCGGTTAAGACAGATAATCTTAAAACAAGGGAAACTGATGTAGCTAGATTTAATTCAAAGCATAATATGTTTTACCATGTCTTTGGTACATATAGCATTTTAAAAGCAGATGAACTTAAATTTTTATTTCCGAAAGATACTAATAAAACATTGGTAAAGTGGTTTCAGAATGTTTATGGCAAATTTACGGTTGAAGAAACAAAGGAAATATTTGAGCAAATGCGTAAGCATCCTGATATTGAGATAATATCACAACAAATATGGAATGAATTATTGTTTTGTAGTAAGAATAATCTACCTTGGCACATTCTTCGTTAGAGTGTTTACTACAATGTTTCAGCAATCAGCAGCCATGCTGTTGACATAGATTTTAATTTTTATTCCGTTCTGAAAAGAGCGTTAAAATACACATTTTATCATAGAAAAAAACAAAGGAGTTGTAAAACAATGAAAGGTTACAAAGTTTTTAAGCCCGATTGGACGTGTAGAGGGTTTCAATACTCAGTTGGCAAAACTTTTGAAGAAGATATGACACCTTCATGTTGCAACAGAGGGTTTCATTTTTGCACAGAACTAAAAGATTGCTTTAGCTATTATTGTTTTGACCCGCTTAACAAAGTTGCCGAAATCGAAGCCCTTGGCGAAATTGACACAGAAGCAACTGGTAGGAAACACTGCACTAACAAAATCAAAATTGTCCGTGAAATTTCATGGGAAGAAGTTTTGAAAATGATTAATGTAGGAAAAGCCAACACGGGATTTGGTAACACTGGCAACTATAATAGTGGCAACTATAACAGTGGTCATTGGAATAGTGGCACTCGTAATAGTGGCAACTATAACAGTGGTCATTGGAATAGTGGCACTCGTAATACTGGTATTTATAATACTGGTAATTATAATGAAGGCAGGTATAACAGTGGTAATCATAATACTGGTGATTACAATACTGGTGACTGTAACAGTGGTAACTTCAACGATGGTAGTTATAACAGCGGTCATTGGAATAGTGGTAATTGGAACAGCGGTTACTACAACTGTGGTAACTGTAACGATGGTAGTTATAATAGCGGAGATTTTAATAAAACTAACTTTTCAAATGGTTGCTTTAATACTAAAGGATCAAAAATTTTAATGTTCAATAAGCCTTCTGATTGGAGTATTGAAGATTGGCGTTGTTCAAAAGCAAAAAGGCTATTAGATACTATTTCATACAATGCTCTTCAATGGGTTTACTCTGATAAGATGACCGAAGAAGAAAAGGAACAGCATCCTAAGTATAAAACAACAGGTGGTTATCTGAAAGAACTTGACAAATCTAAATGTGGTCAACTTTGGTGGGATAATCTTTTAGATTACAATAAGAATGTTATTAAATCCCTTCCAAATTTTGATGCAGAAATCTTCAAAGAAATTACAGGGATTGATATAAATAAAGGAGTTTAATGAGCATGAACAAAAGAAAATTTAAAATCGGAGAACTTTATCGAGTTGGTTTAGATAGTTTCGGTGATAGAATGACCGAAACTGGAAACATAATAAGGATTAAAGCAATAGAGTATATATACAATAATAAAATGGTTAGGTATCAAACAGTTAAGCCAAATGGTGGCGATAGTATGTTTTATATTTATAGCAGTTTTGCTAACTGTTTAAAGAAAATATCGTCCGATATTGACCGTGAAATTCAGATTACTTTCCACGATAAGACAACGGTTGCGAAAATGAAAGAATACGGCAAGGTAGTAAGAGTTGGCACTTCAAAATGTTGTTCTGATGATACATATAGTGCATATATTGGTGCTTTGCTTGCCTTGGCTAGAATATATTTTCCTAACGCTAGTTGTGATAATAAAGAGATACGTTTTTTTAATACTAAAATAAACCCTAAAGAAAAATCTGAGTATAGATGTGATAAGCAGTTCTCGCACTCTGATATAAATAAAGCAATATACAATTTAATTAGTAGATATGACATTGCTGATACATGGGTAGCAGAGTCACTGAATAATTTCGGCACTGCGTTGCATGAAGAACTTGAAAATATGAAGGAGGGCAAGTAATGGAAACATATAACCCAAAGGACGGCAGAAATTGGCACGAGATTAAATATACATTACAACACGGTAAGTATAAGGGTTGGTTTACTACTGAGGTTGGTGGCACTTGTCGAGGAGCTGATCTTCTTGACCCAGATATTTTTGCCACAATGTGTAGTATTGATATCGTTTCAAGCAACTGCGAATTTGAGGTTGACGAAGATAATGAGAGCTTTTCTTGTAGATTGCACGATGATAATGGCAATGACCTTTTCTTTGATTGTTGTGATGAAGAGGATGTGAGGGAAATGTTAGTAGCAATAGAGACCATTAACGTTAGATAAACTAAATTTAATGTGTTTTAGAAAGAGGGCATGATAAGATGGTGTGATTTTGAGTTCACAAAATGATAATTTTATTTGACAACAAAATCTGATAAATACATAAAAGGAGAAATAAAATGGCTGAAAAGAAAAATAATAAGGGTCTTGGACTTCAGGAAACAAAGGGCAGTTTTCAGATCAGAGGTAAGCTGACAGGCTGTGATAAGGACAAGTTCTATACAGAACTGACAACCTCTACAGGCAAACCAATGAGAATGGTTAATGTAGGAGTTGAAATTGACAAGAATAAGTCTGTATACATAAATCTCAATGGTATGGAAAGAGATGTAGTATATTTCTCTAAGACCGAAGACAAAGGTAAGGATAGAAAGACAACAACAGAAAAGGTAAAGTGGGCTGACAGATTTACATTTAACAAAAAGGACTTTAGACCTATTGGAATTAATCTCGGCTTGACAAAGGTGACTGACTCGACAGGTAAGGAAGTAAACGACAAGAAGATACTTGTTGAATATGATGCTTGTAAGTACATAGCAGATAATGCAAAGGACGGTATGTCCGTGTTTGTCAGAGGAAAGAATGAGTTTTCCACCTATCAGGATAGACACCAGACTAGATTTGTTCCGTCACAGATTTCACTCTGCAAGGACGTAGATTTTGACGCAGAGGACTTTAATGTCATTGGCAATTTCGAGCAGGTTATTGTGTTCATGGGCATTGAAAAGAATGACGAGGGTAACTTCACTGTATCTGCAAAGATTGTAACTTACAATTCTATAGAAGATGCGGAGTTCGTTATTGACAAGAGTAAATCAAAGTTTGCAAGCACTCTAAGAAAGCTCAAGCCATATACAGCCCTCAAGGTCTTTGGTGATATTATGATAGAACATGATATTGAAGAAATTGAGGAAGATGATGATGACGGTTGGGGCGAAAGCAACCCTATGGATAGAGTGAACAATCCGACAAAGAGAATACTTCTCATTACTGGAGCTGATAAGGATAGCGTAGATACAGAACTTTATTCAGAAGAAATTATTGATAAGGCTATCGCAAAGACAAAGGCTACCGAAAACGCAAATAAGGACTTTGGCTCTGATGATAATGATTGGGGTTCTGTTTCAGATAATGATCTGACAGACGAGGACGATGAGTGGTAAATTGTTACTACTCACTATTATTAACAACGAAACGATAATATAAAAGGAGATAAAAAATATGGCTAGAGCAAGAAAAGCAACACAGACACAAAGCAAGCTTCAGATGATACTTTTTGGAGAAGAAGGCACAGGCAAGTCAACACTTGCCTTGCAGCTTGCTTATTTTAAAAGACCTGACGGCAAGCCATTTAGAGTTCTTTACATAGATAATGAGAACGGCTCTATTGATGATTTTATCGGTGGGCTTGAAGCTGACGGCATTAACACTGAGAATATTTATATCGTATACACGCAGTCTCTCGGTGAAACAAGAGAATACATAAATAAAGTTAAGAACAAGGAAGATTTTCATGTTCTCGATGACGATGGCAATGAAACAGACGAGATTATACTTGACGGAGATGGTGAGCCATTCAGAGCTGATGCTATTGTAGTTGATGGTACAACTATTCTTAACCTGACAACTAAGCAGGCACTTGTGGAGTTCTCCAAGAAGAGAAACACTGTTAAGGCAAAGAAAAAGGAACTAACTGGCATTGAAAAAACTGTAACGATCGAGGGTGCAGGACTTGAACTCAAAGATTATCAGACAGTTAATTTTAAGGGACAGGATTTGATACTTGATCTCATGTCCTGCGGAGCGCACTTTATTGTGACCGCCAGAGAAACGGACGAAAAGGTTTCCGTAAAGGGTGACGATGGTAAAATTACCAGCGTTGCAACAGGCAGAAAAATTCCTGACGGCTTTAAGCAGATGAACTACAACGTTAAAACTGTTGTAAGAATGTACATTAACGAGGATAACAATTTCTGTTCGTACATCAGCAAGGACAGGACAGGTGTACACGATAAGGAAACAGTTGAAGATTTATCACTTGTTGATTGGCAGGTAATTATTGACAGAACAAAGGACAAGAAAGAGTTTTCTGTTAAGAATGATCTCACAAAGGCTGTCGATATTGAGCAGGATATTTATACAAAGGAAGTTATGGGTAAGGTTGGAGAGCCAGTTGATAGTATTGATGAAAACTCTGCCGAAAATCAGACAACAGAACTTCTTGATAAGATTTCAGCCGTTATGAAAAGTCTTAATCCTGTCGGTAAGACAAAGGCAAAGGAAGCTCTTTCAGCAGAAGATCTGCCTATTAAACCAACAGAAATGAAGAAGATCACCGATGTCAAAACTCTTGAAAGGGTTCTTGAAGTTATTTCTAAGATTTAATTTTTATAAATGAAACAAGTGAGGATTATTCCCTCACTTGCTTCATTTAGTTATTTTGATTAAGGCGGTGAAATACTTGGCAAAAAGAAGAACAAAAGAACAGATAGAGAAAGACAAGCAGGACAAAAAAACAAGAACACAGTTTACAGATTGGTTGTACAAACAATATGATATTTCATTCTTGCCAAAATATTTTTTTATAAATCTTGATAAGGTGTATAAAGGCACTTATAAGAATTTGAACAAACCTGTTCCTGTTGAAGATTTATGGGATATGTGGCGAAAGAAAATGTCATTTCTTCGCAAGGTACATGAGTTTAATACTCGTAAAGGTAAAAAAATTGAAGGTGCAGCGTTAATTACATATGATCTCGCTATTATCCTATCTAAATATGATGGTTATTTGAAATGGAAAGAAGAACAGACATTGGCTAAAACAGGTACAAGTGAAGAACAAGTTAATATAGATTATGAAAAAATGGCAACATCAAAATCTCCTAAAGAACGTGATAAAAACAATGATAGCCTTGATATTGACAGTATTATTAATGAAATTTAGGTAGGTGACAAACATGGATATTATAACAAACGTTCCTACCGAAGTTCTATTTGTGGGTTGTATTTACAAACAGCCTGATTTGCTGGTAAATTACGGACAATATATCCGTAGTAAATATGATTTTTCAGATGAAGTTACACGATTTTTTTATGACTCAGCCGAAATCATATACAAAACTAGGACACAAACATTCAATAAAACTACTATTTTAACTTATTTTTCAGAAGAGCCTGAAAGACTTTCTTTATATAAAAAGTATGGCGGTTGGAAAACTCTTGACAGTTGGATGAAAATTGCTATAACTGATGATATTGGTAAGTATCAGGAAATCATTAAAAAGTATTCTTTATTGAGAGAGTATCAAAGAAATGGCTTTGATATTACAAAAATTGTACAACATAAAAAGTTTGAACAGTTTACGGCTTCAGACATCTACAGATTAATTAGAGGTAAAGCAGATAGAATACATACGGTGATCTTGACAAACCAAGAAGCCGAAATTCTGAATAGCCATATTAAGCAATCACTTATTGCGTGTATGGAGAAGCCTGATTTAGGTGTATCACTCCCCTTTCCTATTCTAAATGATATATTCAGAGGGTGTAAATTAGGCTCGACAATGGCGATGGGAATGCTTTCAAACGCAGGAAAATCACGATTTATGACAAAAATAATTGCCTATTTAACACTTGTTAAACATGAAAGAGTATTTGTCATGCTTAATGAAATGGGCGTTGACGATCTTAGAAAGTGTTTAATTACAACGTGTATAAACAATGTTGAATTTCAAAAGTTACACGGCATTAAATTAAAGAAGCCTGAAAAGGAATTAACACTTGGTTTGTACAAGGATAAGTCAGGTGAGTACATATATCAGGAAACAGACGATTGGGGAGAGCCAACAGAAACTTTGCAAGAGTACATTCAAAGGGTCGCTGAAAATTCAGAGGAATATGTAAAAATAATGAAAATCGCTGAATGGATTGAAACAGAAACTAATGAACTTATTCTCGTTAAGGATATGGCTGGCGGTTATGACGACAAAACACTAGAGTTTGAAATAAGAAAAGCTAATCTAACTCATGGTGCGAAATATTTCTTCTATGATACTTGCAAGCAAGACACACAAGCTACAGGAGATTGGGCAGCTTTAAAAGCAACAGTAACAAAACTCACTGATTTAGCAAAGCAACTAAATATGTTTGGCTATCTTTCAATTCAGCTCACAGACGATACAGAGTTTTGTAAACCTGATGAACTAAACTCAAATAATATTGCCAATGCAAAACAGCTAAAACATATCATTTGGACTATGACACTGTTTAAAGAAATATCTGTTGGAGATTTTCATAAATATCGCTATGTTCAGCATGATGCTGAATGGGGCAAAGATGTTGAATGTGAACTTAAAGTTGGTAAGAGGTATTATGTGGGTAATGTAGACAAAAATAGATTTGGTTGTAAAAAGAAAGTTGTATTTGAAGTTGACCTAGATTTGAACACTTGGTATGAAGTCGGAGAATTAAGAAGAAAGTGAGGATAAAATGGATATTTCTGTCCTCAAAGAAAAGATACTAGAGAACAATTATGTTCCTGTCATACTTGACGAAATAGGTTGTCACCATATTTCCTGTAAAGCAGGTTATGTTCAGTGTGGCAACCCTGATGGCGATAATCAAGGGGCGATCACTGTTTATCTCAATGAAGGTCTTTTAACTGTTGACTACACACGAGAAATACATAGTAGTTCAAACTTGGACACGATAGATATTTTTGACCTTGTGCAATTTTTTTGCAGTTGTACGTTTTACGAAGCTGTTCGCAAAGTTTGTAATTGGTGCGGTATTAACTATTATAAAGACGAATATAACGATTTGCCTGAAAGTCTAAAATTCACAAAATTTATTTCTGAAATGGCAGATGATGAGTCTAGTTACGAAGAAATACAACCTTTAAAGCCGATTAAGGAAAATGTTCTATCATACTACTTCCCTGCCGTTAATGATTGTTTTTTGAAAGATAATATCTCATATGATACTCAAATGCTGTTTGAAATAGGTTATGACGATGTTTCCAATCGAATTACAATTCCTGTAAGAGATGAAATGGGAACATTAGTCGGTGTTAAGGGCAGGCTATTTTTAAAGCAAGAAGAAATGACAGAAGAAGAGCAAAGAGTTAAGTATATATATTTGGAGCGTTGCAACAGAGCTAGAATATTATATGGACTTTATTTATCCGAAAAATATATAGCTCGGACAGGCTACGTTTATGTGGTTGAAGCTGAAAAAGGTGTTATGCAACTTTGGAACATGGGAATAAAGAATTGTGTAGCAACTTGTGGTAAGAAAATAAGCCAATATCAAATAAATATGCTGACAAGGTTGAGTTCTCATATTATATTTTGCTTTGATAAAGACGTAACCATAGACGAGTTAAACGATATAGCTGACAAATTTCTGGATTGTATTCAAATAAGTGCTATTGTTGACACTGATAATTTACTTGAAGAAAAAGAAAGTCCAACAGATAGTCCCAATAAGTTTAAACAGTTGATTACCAAATATACGCAAGTTATAAAGAATGGGAAGTGAAACAACGAAACATGAATTATAAAATAATAGGCAATAATGATTATTACCATATTCCAATATCTATTTTTACTAATAGAGGAATAACTAACGTTAGTGAATACACTCATTTAACCGATGATGTACTAATTCCTTACGATAATCTTGATAACATTAATGAAGCTGTTAAAATGCTTGACAAACACATTAAAAGCAATAGTAAAATGGCGATTATTGTTGATTGCGATGTTGACGGTCAGTGCAGTGCTGCTATGATGTATTCTTATTTGAAAAGGCTTAACAAAGAAATTGATATTACATATCTGATACATTCTGGAAAGCAACACGGTATTTCTTCTGAGATAGAAATACCTGAAAGCACAAACTTGTTGATTATTCCCGATGCAGGAAGTAATGATACTGAACAATGCAAGCAGTTGACAGAACATGGTATTGATGTACTTGTTCTCGATCACCACGATATTGAAAGAACAAACCCATATGCGATTATAGTAAATAACCAATCTAGTTCAAAATATTCTAATAAAGAATTATGTGGTGCAGGAGTGGTCTATAAATTTCTACAAGCACTTGATGATTATTATTGGAACGACTATGCCGATGACTACCTTGATCTTGTGTCACTAGCTAATATATCGGATATCATGGATTTACGTTCTTTTGAAACAAAAAGACTTATTGATAAAGGTCTTTATAACGTCACAAATAAATGCTTTGAAGAATTTATTAATGCTCAAAATTATTCCATGAAAGGTAAGGTTAATCCTCATACTATTGCATTTTGCATTACTTCCCTGATAAATGCAATGTGTAGAGTCGGTGATGTGGAAGAAAAGAACTTGCTTTTCAGAGCGTTTATTGAGCAGGACGAAGAATTTGAATACAAAAAACGTGGTGAAACTGAAAGTACAAAAGAAAATATTTATCAGAGAGTTGTAAGATTCTGTAAAAACGCTAAATCAAGACAGGATAATCAAGTGAAAAAGTTACTTCCTACGTTAAGGAAAAGCGTAACTAATGACAAAAATACAGTTTTATTCTTAAAAGGTAACAATATCCCAAGTGTATTTTCTGGATTGATAGCCATGAAAATGGCTAGTTATGCGAAAAAACCTTGTTTAATACTCCGCAAAGATGAAGAAAATAATGTATATAGAGGGTCTGCTAGAAACTTTGATAATAGCTATGTGCCAGATTTAAAGGCTGAGTTACTAAAAACAGGTCTGTTTAATTGGTGTCAGGGTCACGCAAATGCTTTCGGTTTTGAGATAAAAGCTGAGAACGTGGCTGAAGCAATTAAAGTTTTAAATAAGAATATTGATTCAGACAATCCTTTGCCAATAGATTTTTGTTTTGATTATGACGAATTTAATATTGGAATGATTTCTGATGTTACATCATTGGAGAATTGTTATGGTACAGGAATTAAAGAGCCTTTATTTGTCATTAATAATATAGTTTTGGAGCATAGCCAAGGCGTTATCATGGGTAAAAATGAAGATACATGGAAGTTTATTACTGACGATAATATCGCAATTATCAAGTTCTGTAATCCTAGTGACGATAAAGTATTAGACTTTTTGAATGGATATGATGATGAAATGTGCATTAACGCACTCTGCCAGCTCAATGTATCTGAGTATAAGGGTGTAATTACCCCTCAGATAGTTATTTTAAAATACAAGGAGGCTGAAAATGTATAGTTCTTTGCATGACCATACAATGTACTCGTTACTGGACGGCTATGGTACACCAAAAGAAATGCTAGAGCAATGTCGAAAAGTTGGCATTAAAGCATATGCAGTTACGGAACATGGCAATCAATATTCATGGATATATTTCGATCAACTATCTAAAGAATATCCTGATATTAAGCTGATATATGGCGTAGAGCTGTATGAGTGCTTCGATACTGCCATAAAAGATAAAAACAATAAGTATTTCCATCTTATCGCTCTCGCAAAAAATGAGAACGGCAGAAAGGCTTTAAATAAAATTATCACTAAGTCAAATCTTGAAAATTTTTATTTTAAGCCTAGAGTACAGATTTCAGATATTGCTCCGTATGCAGAAGATTTAATTATTTGTTCTGCTTGTTTGGCTTCAAAATTAGCTAAAGAAAGTGATTTTAATATTTGTGTTAAGTATATCGAAGAATACAAATCGGCATTTCCTAATTTCTATTTGGAAATGCAATCTCACAAATCAGAGGAGCAGGCTAATTACAATAAAAAGATTTTGAAACTATCTGAGGTAACAAACACTCCATACATAATTACTACAGATAGCCACGCAGCCACAAAGGAAGATTTATATTATCAGGGCAGGCACGTTCAGATCGCCCACGACACTGAAACAATGTCTGAAAGTTATGAAGGCTGTTATCTGCAAAGTGAAGAAGAAATTCATACAACTATGGATAAACAAATTGGGGTAAATAATGTTACAAAAGGTTTAAATCAGACTAATGCTTTAGCTGATATGATAGAAGAAGTACATATGCCTTTTCAAGACCCACAGTTACCGACATACCCCTTACCAAGTGGATATAAGTCTAATAATGAATTCCTTTTACACCTTATTAATGAGGGGTGGAAAACTAGAAATTTTGACAAGCTTTCTAAAGAAGAACAGAAGATAATTAAAGACCGACTTGATTATGAAATGGGAATTATTCATCAAATGAATTTTGACGGTTATTTCATTATTGTATGGGATTTTATTAATTATGCGAAAACTCATGGGGTTAAAATAGGTTCGGGACGTGGCTCTGGAGCAGGAAGCCTTGTATGCTATACAATAGGTATAACTGACCTAAACCCTATCAAATATGGGTTGATTTTTGAGCGTAGATAGGTTGCACTCGTTAAATTCCGTTAATTCGGTATCAGCAAACTAAGACTTCTCATTGAGAGCAAACCGATAATGAGACAAGACCATAGACGAATAAGCTGACTAAGAAACCCTAAACCTATAACTAGGTGAGATAAAGGGAATACCGAGCCAAATCTTTTAGTGATAAAAGAAAGTGTGTAACGACTAGGAAATGAGACTTTAGAGCCAATAATTTCCCACGAAGACGGAATAAAAACTTTAAATAAATGAATGAAGTTTGAAAAATATAGTCTAAACTGGGTTGGAAGTAACCAACAGATGAAAATGAGGGAAACCTCCAGAGCATAGGATAAAGAGCCTATGGTTAATAACAAATTGTTCCTCAATCCTGAGAGAGTTTCAATGCCAGATTGATTTTCGGTCGAGCATATGGGAAACCATATGTGTTAAGTGTGGTGAACCTATAAAATATAGGGTGTTAATTAAACAATTATTATAATTGTAACCGCAGGAAATGGCGGTGTGTTAATTAGCTAACAGGGAACATCTAAGTCGTTCTGTCTGACGATATGACAATCCTGTGCGAAGTTGCATTTTATGATTTAATATTGTTTCCCGTTGCAAAACAAAGGAGACAATATGCTAAAAGAAATTGAAAACTATAAAGATTATTATGTAAATGAGTTGGGAGAAATTTACTCCTCAAAGTCGGGCAAACTAAAAAGAATAAAGCCGTGGGCTGACTCGCAAGGTAAATATTTAATGGTACAATTAAAGAATGAAATAGATAATAAATTCCATAAATTATTAGTACATAGAATAGTTGCTCAGGCGTTTCTTCCTAACTACAATCATTTACCACAGATTAATCATTTAGATTGCAATACTAAAAATAATAATGTTGATAACTTAGAATGGTGTACCGCTAAAGAAAACATACATTACAGTTATCGCACAATGTCGCAAATAAGAAATTATGTGACTTGCGATTTATATAAAGACAATGTATTTCTAGGGCATTTTCAATCTATTTTAGACGCAGCTAAATACGCAAATGAACATTACGGTGCTAGTTTATCGGGTATTGTAAGAAATTATAAATCAAAGGGAATAACACTTATTAAATCATAAATGCAAAACGTCAAACGACTAGCTCAAAGGAGCGTAGGGTCAAGTGAAATTCTTGACTCGAAGTGCCACACACCTAAACGTATTATTAGAACTGTAATACGCATGGTGAAGATATAGTCTATTCATTGCAGAAATGTAATGTAGTAAAGTTGGACATTGATGTTTCAGACAGACCTACAGTAATAAATTACCTGATTGACAAATATGGTGAAAATCGTGTTTGTCAGATTATAAACTTCTCGTATATAACACCTGTTGTAGCCATAAAAGATGTTGGTAAAATACTAGGTTTTAAATATAATGAAATGGATAAACTATCCAAAAAGTTTTCGTACAATACATTCCAAGAGTGTATTGACAACAATATAAACTACTTATCTGAACACCCTGAATACAGTGAGTTGCTTGATATAGCAGGCAAATTAAGTGGTAGGGTTAAAACAGTTAGCTGTCATGCAGGCGGTGTCGGTATTGTTGATACCGATATTAACGATTATATGGCAATGAAACTAGGCTCTGACGGAGAACACGTCATTCAAGTTGATAAAAGGCTTGTCGAACAAATAGGCATTATTAAGTTTGATATTCTTGGTGTTCAGACCTTAAAAATGGTACAGGAAATTCAAAATGACTTGCACTTATCTGAATATGATATAAATATCAACAACCCCAAATTTGAAAATGATAGAAGTCCATTTGAACTGTTAAACAAAGCATTGACGAATGGTGTGTTTCAGGTAGAAAGTGCAGGTATGAAAGACTTGCTACTCAGATTACAGGCAACTAACATGGAAGATTTGTCGGCTGTTTTGGCATTGTATAGACCTGATTCAATGGGAGCATTGGAAGAATTTATTAAATGCAAGCATGATCCTTCACTTGTTACTTATATACACCCCGACATGAAGCCTATTTTGGAAAGCACTTACGGTCAGTGTATTTATCAGGAACAAATCATGGAGATAGTGCGTGTTTTTGGTGGTAGAAGTTATGGTGGTAGCGATAAGTACCGCAAAGCCATCGGTAAAAAGATGCCTGAATTAGTTAAAGAAGAGTCTAAAAAACTATATCAAGAAATTATTGATAACGGATATGATGAAAATATAGCAAAAGCTATTAGTGAAGAACTTGCTGCCAAGGGTGGGTATTGCTTCAACAAATCACATAGTTATAGCTACGCTGTTCTATGCTTTCAAACTGCTTATTTAAAAATAAATTACCCTGTTTATTTTTTCAAAGCATTATTTAATTTGAACAAAGATAAGGCAGGTATGGTGAATAAATACATTGTAGACTCTAAACAGTTTGGAGTAACTGTTTTACCACCTCATATTAATAAATCACAAGTCGATTTTTCTATTTACGATAACAATGTGCTGTTTGGTTTTTCTGCGATTACAGGCATTGGTGAACGAATAGCCCAAGAGATTGTTGCTGAACGTGAGAAGAACGGCAAGTATAAAAACCTTCCAGACTTGCTATCAAGAACAACGCTGACAAAAACTCAGATTATTAACTTAATGAAGTCAGGTGCAATACCTACGAAAGATAAAAAGAGTTGTTTGTTAAAGTATTTAAAGTCATTATATAAACCATTAGAGTATAAAGAATTGTCTAAGTTACCAACGTATAATAAACTTATTGTCGACTATGATATTGATATTGAAAAATATCGTATCGGCAACGGCAAGTATGACTATGACAAAGATCTGTTACTCACTCTTGTAAACCAGAAAAAGAAAGAAAAGTTTGACCTACAGCAAGAAGATAGGTTGAAACAATTTCTTTTAACCAATAACAAATATCTTGAAAACGCTGATTTTTGGGAGTTTGAAGCATTACAGATATTTATACACAATAATCCATTTGAAGAAGCACTTCCCTATTTAACAACGGCATTTGAAGCCGTTGAGAATGATAATGATTGCGTTATTGTAGGTGTTATTTCCAGAGTACAAAAGAAAAAGGACAGAAATAAAAAACCATTTGCTTTTGTGAATATTTACTCCACTTTCGGTATCATAGAGGGTGTTCTTTGGAATAGTCAGCTTGTGCAATATGAAGATTTGGTTAAGAAAGGTTCTCAGGTTGCTATTAAGTGCAGAAAAACAGACGAAGATAAGGTTACAATACAGGCTATGCGACCATATACTGAGTGGCTTTCAGAAAGGAAGAAAAGACATGGCAGAAAAAATCTATAAATTTAAAATCGTTCCTCAACAGGAGCGATTTTATAACGAAAATAGTAATTGGGGAGTATATACTTTTATAACAACTTCTGATGACATTCCATATTTTTATGATTGTTATGACGATCCCTTTGGCGACAAGCCAAGGCAGTTAAAAGGTAGCACATTGGCAGGTAAAATGCAACGCCTGACAATCGGTGTCGAGTACAATGCTGAGGTTACTTGCTCTTTTAATAGTAAATATAATTCGTATCAGTATACACCAATCTCCATTATTGCAAATGTGCCTAAGACAGAAGAACAACAAATAGCATATTTGAAAACTCAGGTCACAGAACTGCAAGCAAAAAACATTTTAGCTGTCTACCCAAATGTAATTGATGATGTTATTCATAATAGAGAAATTGATTTTACAAAAATCAAGGGTATAGGCGAAAAGAGTTGGAGCAGAATAAAGGATAATATACTGAATAATTATGTTATTTCAGATATTCTTATCATGCTTCAGCCGTTGGGTGTAACGTATGCCATGATAGCTAAATTGATCTCCAATGAACCTAATCCTCAATTATTGAAGGAAAAGTTACTTGACAACCCTTATATTATGACAGAAATTCGTGGCTTAGGCTTTAAAAGAGTGGACGATTTAGCATTAAAGTTAAATCCAAATATCAGAATATCAACCAAAAGAGTTGTGGCATTTGTTAAGTATTATCTTGAGAGCGTTGGAAATAATGACGGTCATTCATATGTGCTAGAGTCAGTATTGGATAGTGCAATAAGAGATAATATAAACGATTGTTATGAAATGTACGAGAGCTTTAAATCCACACAAAAGCAACATGAGATATTTCTACATTTTGAAGAAAACAAGGTAGGACTATTACGCCAATATAAAACTGAAATATCTATTTTGGATATTCTAAAAAATCTCAATGAACAAGAAACAGACTATAAAATTAACATCGAAAATGGTATCTCGGAAGCAGAAAGAGAACAAGGTTTTTGCTATACAGACGAACAAAAACAAGAGATATATAAGGCTTGTGACAGTTCTGTAGTATTGATAACAGGTAGAGCAGGAACAGGTAAAAGCTCAATTTTAAGAGGACTTACAAAGATATATAAAAGATATTCTATATCAGCTTGTGCTTTATCTGCTAAAGCTGCGATTAGGATAACCGAGGCAACAGGTTTGTCCGCAAGTACAATTCATAGGTTGCTTGGTTTTAACAAGACAGGTTTTGTTTATAACTCTAATAATAGATTGTCTAGTGATATTATCGTGCTTGACGAAGCTTCAATGGTTAATTCATCATTATTTTATAGCTTGGTTTCTGCTATAAAAGAGGGTGCAAAAGTAATTATTGTAGGTGATGACGGTCAGTTACCACCAATAGGCTGTGGTAATATCTTTCATGATTTACTTAATTGTAATGCGTTTACTTGCTGTAAGCTGACTAAGATTTTAAGACAGGCTCAAAAGTCAGGCATTATTTCGGACTCAGTTAAAATTAGAAATGGAGAAAACCCATTGCCTGAACCAAAACTAAAAGTTGTTACTGGCGAACTACAAGACATGACCTATATGTTTAGAGAGAGCCGTGAGGGTATGCGTGAATTGGCTATTAAATTGTATACCATAGCAGCTAAGAAAGACGGCTATGATGAAACGATTATTTTGACACCTTGTAAAAAGGACAGGATAAATAGCTCTTTTGAAATTAACTCTATTTTACAAGATATGATAATCCCACCCGATACTGCACCTGAGATCAGGTATGGTAATAAGACATTTCGTCTTGGGTCGAAAGTTATTCAAAGAACGAATGACTATGATAGAAATGTTTTCAATGGAGAAATGGGTTATATTACAAAAATTGAACAGACAATTAAAGACGGCAAGAAGCAGAATGTTGTTACAATTAAATTTGCCGACAAGGAAATTGATTTCCTGCAAAATGATTTAAGTAGTATTGAGTTGGCTTACTGTCTGACTTGCCATTTAACGCAAGGTAGTGGCTTTAAGAATGTTATTGTGCTGATCGACAACACTCATTACAAGTTGCTTGACCGCTGTATGCTGTATACTGCGATTACCAGAGCTAAAACCAAATGTGCATTGATTGCCGAGCCTAGTGCTTTTCAGAGGTGCTTGAAAATGCAGGCTTCACAAAGAAATACTTGGTTAAGCTTATTGGGCGGTTAATATATAATTAACAAAGTTTATCTAGCAAACTTTGTATACTTTGCCATATTGACAACTATTAAATAGTGCATTATAATATGAGTATACCATTAAACGAGTACACTTGAGTATATACCTATTATTAATTAAGTGCGTTTTATATGCACTCACTATCATTCGAGTACGCTTGTTAGAGATAGAGAGGGTGATGATATTGGCACAAAAGATAAAAGCTTTGTTTTTTAAGATAAAGAATTTTATAAAGTATAAGAGATAGGAGAAATTATTATGAAAGAAATGGTCTATAAAAATTATATGGAGAATGGACAAGAGGTTATTGAAATACTTGACGAAGGTATTTACAAGAGTTTTCATTATGTCATAGTTTCTTATGGCACTCACCCTTGTGCATATATAGAAATTCCAAAGGATAATGTTAGTGACGAAGATAAACTTATTGATATTGATTGTCATGGTGGAATTACTTATGTTTCTACAACAGGGCTTATTAAGCCTAACAATGAAAATCATAGAGATGGGCATTGGATAGGTTGGGATTATGCTCATGCCTGTGATTATATTGGTTATTTGCCTGTTGATTTTACCATAACAAATGGTTTGAAGAAATGGACTACCAAAGAGATACTTGAGGAAGTCAAGGACGTAATTGAACAACTTATAAAAAGTTGATTTTATTTATAAAAGGAGGCAACAATACAGATTGAATAATGATAGATATTCAGATGATAATAAAGTTCATGATACTCAACGTTTAAAGGAGTTGCAAGCATTACCTTTAGAAAGAAAAGTTCTAATAACTCAAAGTCGTATTCTTGAATGGTATAATTATTGGAATGGACAAGTGTATATCTCGTTTTCGGGTGGGAAGGACAGTACAGTTCTTTTACATATTGTAAGAAATTTGTTTCCTGATGTTGAAGCTGTGTTTGTTGATACAGGTCTTGAATATCCTGAACTTAGAGCTTTTGTTAAAACGTTTGATAACGTTACTTGGCTAAAGCCGAATATGAATTTTCGGCAAATAATAGATACATATGGTTATCCTCTGATTAGCAAAGAGGTAGCAAACATTATTCGTTACGCAAGAAAAGGCTCGTATACACGTTGGTGTAAGATTTATAATTTTGATGCGATTAAAGATAAATATACACCGAGATATAATTTGTCTAGATATAAAAGGCTGGCAGACAGTGACATTCCTATTTCTGAACAATGTTGCGACATAATGAAGAAGAAGCCTTGTAAGGACTATGAAAAACAAAGTGGAAAAAAGGCTATTTTGGGAACAATGGCTTACGAAAGTGGTATGCGAAAAAAAGAATGGGTTAGAACTGGTTGCAATGCTTTTGAAGCACTTAGACCAATATCTAAACCAATATCATTTTGGACTGAAAATGATGTTTTTGAATACATAATTAAGAATAATTTACAAATAGCTTCTGTATATGGCAAAGTTGTAAAAACTGATGAGGGGTATACGACAACGGGAGAGAGAAGAACAGGTTGTATGTTTTGTGGATTTGGCTGTCATTTGGAGAAAAGTCCCAATCGATTTGAGCGTATGAAAATCACTCACCCTCAAATATGGGATTATTGTATTAGACCAAAAGATCAAGGTGGCTTGGGTATGGGAGATGTCCTTGATTTTATACACGTTCCGTATGGGAAAGAAAAACGTTAATAATAAAGTGACAGAAAGGGAGTACGTTAAATGGCTAATCAAGAATTTAAAAAAAGTTCACTTGAACGCATAACATCTAATACTGATAATTTTAAGCAGACAATCACTATTAAGACCGAAAGAAAGACTGGCGAAACTATCATAAGAATATCCAATCCAAAATTTACAACCGATGAGCCTACAGTAAGAGGTACAATCGTTGGTGATGTGATAAATAAACCAAGCGAACCAAAAATAACAGATGAACAGAGAACTGTTTTGGAAGGACTTTATTTGTTGGGTTATAGATATTTAGCTTGTGACGATATTCGTAATGCTTTAGTAGCTTACGAAACACGCCCCTGCAAAGCAGAAGCAATATGGTATGGTGGAATACATCCAATTAGTGTCAACAACATAACAAAGGTATTAAACAATCTTTGTTCTTGGGAAGACAAAAAGCCGACCTCGATTGAGTGGTTGCTAGGCAAAAAAGATAAGAATGAGTAATATAAAAGTTTTCTTTTATTGAGGTAAACAAATGAAAAAGAACAACACCTTAACAAAGACTAAAATAGAATATTTTAAGTTGCTAGATTCCTATAATTCAAAGGAAAATTTATATGCACCCGCAATAGATGCACAGCTAGCAATAAATGTGCTATGTCAATATTTATTAGACGAAGATTACTACATTGTTGACCCTTTACCGCCTCCACAAGCTGATACAATTATTGTGCAAGATATTCTACATAAATATTGCAACAGAGAAGTTACTAAAGACTATAACAAATATAAAAATGCTAGGAAAATATTAAACCAAGAATAATGACAAAAGTTTATACTTGATAAGGAGTAAAACGGAAATGGATAAAGAGATAAGAAAACTTAAATGTAGATGTTGTAGATGGTATTATGATAAATTTAATGGCTTTCATGCCTGTGAAGCTATAGATTGCGAAGATAGCTTTGAAATATCATTACTGAAAATAAAAAATGTTGCAAAGGAAGAAGACATGTCTATTACGGACTTACTTAATCTTATTAATTTTGCTTAAATTGTAGGAAATGATTTTGTGAGCTGGAAATTAAATAATACAAAAGATACTGAATATGAAAAACATGAATAAGTAATACATAAAAATTTAGTTTTATTTATAGAAAGAGGTAGAATATGATAACGAAAGAGGAGTTCGAAAAGGCGGTGGAGTATTGCGCTAGTGACCCAACAGATTGTGAAGGCTGTCCGCTTTGTGCCAGCGATAAGCACCGTATGTGCAGTACATATCTTGCAGAGTATATAAAAAATGAGTCTAAACCTGTAATAAAAAATATACCTTCGGCAGAAAGCAATACTAACACTATTTATGAAAACGCTAAAATAACTGATGTATCACTGGGAATAGGCGACCATTGTTGCCTTACCTTTTCTATAACTCTTAAAGGCTCAGGCTGGGGAGCTAGTTTTGGCGGTTATAACTTAGCTTTTTTCAATGGAACATCGTTTGAAGGTTCTGAAAAGGGACTTGAAGCACTTACAAGAATTATGGACGTTGTAGGCGTTGCAAAATGGGAAGATATAAAAGGTCATTATGTTAGAGTAAAACAGGAAGATAGATTAGTTGTCGGAATAGGAAATGTCATTGAAGATAAATGGTTTGAGCCGAGAGAGTTCTTTAAGGAGGTTGAAAATGAATAAGAAATTCACTGACGAGGAAGTCGTAGAGGCGGCACTTTGCTGCACAGCAAAGAGTTGCAACACCTGCCCGTTTACAGTTTTAGGAGTAGGATTTGAAAAATGTGTCATAAAATTTTCAGAATACATAGCAAACAGCACAAAAAACGAGCCTGCACCTGCGGCAACAAACATAAATTCTAATGATAAAACTTTGCAAATCGATGATAGAACACTTTTAAGAATTTATCAAGAAGAACTACACAATATCAGTGATACTATCACCAAAACAGATTATGGAGCTGATTACATTCTTGGAAGTATTCGTACGACTCTCTATATCATTGAAAAGCTGAAAGGCGGTGACGGCAACGAGTCATAATCTACTGCAAGATATTCCTCAGAAAGAAAGAAATCGAATTGTCGATGCTTTTAGTGCTATTCCAAGTGTCTACCATGTGTCAAACGAGGATATGAAAAATGCATTAGAAAAGGCAGACAAGGCAGATGAGAAACTGCAAGAGTTTAAGAAGGCGTTTGAAAGTTACTGGAAGGAGAATAGCAAATGTCAAGATATATTGACGCAGAAAAATTAACAGACAGCATATTTGATTGGGATATGACCATAGAAGACCTTTATTATAGCCTGTGCAAACTGGTTGATGATGTACCTACCGCAGACGTGCAGGAGGTCAAGCATGGGTATTGGATACCCGAAAGAGATCCGGACGAAAATAATAGGATACAATGCTTTCACTGCTCTGTGTGTGATGATGATTTCCATTACATTGGGGCATTTGTCGCAACGAAATACTGCCCTAACTGCGGAGCTAGAATGAAAGGTGACAGCGAATGACAAATAAGCAGTACAAAAGATACGCTGAGATTGAAGAAGAGTTAGAATCTATAAGGTTATTTTTAAAAGGATGTAAACATACAAAACTACCTTTTATAAAGCTCTTTTTCGCAAAGCCGAAATTTAGGCTAAAGCGGAGACAATATGCTCTTTGTGATGCCTATGACATCACAGTTTCGGGTGCTTTGCAGGAGAAAATAATAGCCGTTATCGAACAATATGTTGACGAGAAAGAGAAAGAACAAGAAGAACTATAAAGGAGGAAATGCAATGAGCGAAACAGTATCAGGCGAGGAGCTTGAAAAGATAAACGACTATGCAAGAAAGCCGCTCACGGAGGACAAGGTCTTTGTTTTCAGGGTGGCGCTTTGTGACAATGATATTGACAGAGATGGTGAAAAGTTTTCATCAGGCGCTTTGGAGAAGCTTGCGGAGCTTTTTAAGGGCAGAACGGGTATTTTCGACCATGACCCTAAAAGCTCAAAGCAGACTGCCAGAATATTCGACACTTGGGTGGAAACTCTGCCTGAGAAAACTACGACAGACGGAGAGGTCTACCGCAGGCTTATGGCAAAGGCTTACATGGTGCGAACTGCTTCTAACAGCGATCTTATAAGCGAGATTCAGAGTGGAATAAAGAAAGAAGTATCCATTACCTGCACCATAGGAGAGAAGCTTTGCTCTGTATGCGGAGAGGATATGCACAAGGGCGGCTGTGACCATGAAAAGGGGTGTGAATACGGCGGTAGGCTGTGTTATCACATTCTTGACGAGCCGCTTGAAGTTTACGAGTGGTCGTTTGTGGCAGTGCCTGCGCAGGTGTAAAAAAATGGCACTAAAAGTTTGGTAACAAGGAGAGACGACAATGCGTGAAATATTATTTCGTGGCAAGCGTATAGATAATGGCGAATGGGTTCAGGGTTATCCCTGCCGCTATGGTTGGATAGGAAAAGAAAAAGACTATATCATTCCCGATTATGCAAGTGCATTATATACAGCCGAAATTGACCCTGAAACAATCGGTCAGTACACAGGCATTGTCGACAAATACGGCATGAAAATCTTTGAGGGAGATATCGTCTGGAACGATTATGACAATGGCAAGGGCAAAGTCGAGTGGGATAATGATATGGCGAAATTTATTATAACCTTTTCTACATTCACGATTGACTTTGACAACATTTACGGGGATGAGCTTGATGTCATCGGGAACGTCTATGACAATCCTGAACTCTTGAAAGGTGGTATATAAATGGACATCAAAAAAATCATAAACAATTTCGTTGAAGCACACACTGATGAAATTGAAACAGCAATCCGCTCTGCGTTGTCGGAAGAAAAATCGATAAATGAAATCAAAGCAGGAGACCACTTTGAATACAAAGGTATCGAATGGGTTTGCCTTGATATAGGAAACGAAACTGCTTTTGCAGTGACCGCTAAGGTAATCGCTAATATGCCGTTTAACGATGAATATGAGGACGGTTGTAACAACTGGAGAACATCATCGCTAAGAAAATGGCTTAACAGTGAATTTCTTGACAAGAATTTTGGCAAAGGTGCACTGCTAGCCAATTTTTCTACCTTGACAGCAGATAATGGCGATGATAAGTACGGTGTCGTTGAAGACTATGTCACACTTCTCGATTGCGATCAGTACAGAAGATACAGAAAACTTATGCCTAAGTATGATGATTGGGTATGGACGCTTACTCCTCGCTCTTGTACCGTCGGCGACGCCTTCAGCGTGCGTAACATCATTCCGTCAGGAGAGTTGGACAGCTACTTTGCGGACAACACTTACGGAGTCGCCCCCGCTTGCCTGTTTAACCTCAACTATCTTTCATTGTGCCGACAGGCACGCATAATCACACATAAGTGAGGTAATTCCATATGACTAACCGAAAAATCAGAGACTACCAGCGAAACCGCAAACTTAAAGGCATTGTTGATGCAAACTTCAAGACCTTTGCGACTGTGGCTATAGCTCTCAAACACCTGTTTCCACACGACTGGTACAACAAAACCATAACCGACTTTACATCATCATATGCCGAGTTTACAAAACATATGAACGACTATGATGCAGAAGCATACGATTTCCGCGTTGAAGATTTTTGCCGCAAGCTGAACATCAGTGACAGCGACACCTACGATATTATTTTCAGACTTAACGGCAAGCTTCCTGCTGAAATTTTTCTCGCGTTGCAAAACAACTTGAAATGTATGCTGATACATTTGCGCTTGAATTGCAGCATCGGCTCACAGAGATATGCAAAACTAATTGCATATCTAAAATCAGACGCCAAGATATGCGGACAAGCAGATCTTATAGCACTCGGCTTATCGTTCGACGATGAAATTGACTATCGTAAACTCAATTTTATTCAGGAGATGATACTAATAAAACAAAAATATATAAAATCGCCACTTAATTATGTAGGTGGCAAATACAAGCTTCTACCACAGATATTACCATTGTTCCCAAAAAACATTGATACTTGCATTGGCTTATTTGGCGGTGGGTTTAATGTTGGAATTAATGTTCCTGCGAAAGAGATTATTTATAATGAATAGAGGTCTTAATTATAAAACTATTGAGGAAGTGAAAAGAAAAATTGAAATTGAATGACAACAAAACGATATTTATAAACGGAAATGCTCTTGAAATGTTAGACACTCTTATTACAAAAAATGTTGTGGTTGATATGATTTTTACTGATCCACCTTACAAAGTAACTGCAAGAGGTAACGCAGGAAATTCAGGCGGTATGTTGCAAAAATCTATTAATAGAAAAGGCAAAGTCTTTGAATATAACAATATAGAAATTGAAGATTATTTACCTAAATTTTATAAGATTCTAAAAGAAACTGGACATTGTTACATAATGACAAACCATAAAAATTTAACCCATTTTCTAAAAGAGATTGATGAGTGGAGAGATGAAAACGGGCATGGCTTTAACTTTATCAAATGTTTAATTTGGGATAAGGGCAATAAAATAATGGGTCAGTATTACATGAATCAATTTGAATACATAATATTTTTGCGTAAAGGTAAGGGAGTAAAAATAAATCATTGTGGAACGTCTGATATTATTTCTATACCTAATAAGAAAACAAAAGATGAGAACGGAAAGAATATACACGATACTGAAAAACCTGTAGGGTTGAGTAAAATCCTTATTGAAAACTCATCAAACGAAAATGAAATAGTTCTTGATCCTTTTATGGGAGTGGGCGGTTGTGCTATTGCTGCTAAAGAGCTAAACAGAAGATTTATTGGTTGTGAAATTGACGAGAACTATTTTAATATTGCAGTTGACAGACTAAAAAATACATAATAAGAAAGGATATATTTATGCACTATTGTTTACTTTTAATCACTAAAGAAATGCCTTCAGAAAATAGAATTTCTGAAATTTTAAAACCTTATGACGAAGAAAATTGGAAATGTGACAAAAGTGGTGAAGTAATCTCTTTTCCTATATTTACATATGATTGGTGGGAAATCGGCGGCAGATATTCAGGTAAACTGAAATTAAAAATTGATAATAATGATGAGAAATATGATTGGGAATATATTTCAGACAGAAATAAGAAATTGTTCCACTCAAAACTTTTAACAGATTTGCAAAAATCTAAGAAGATTTTGTTTGAAAATATTTATTATCGTTCAATGGGTTCAAGAGATGGTTTTCTATATGTGGACGGAGCAAGAATAGATGATTTACTTAATTTTAACGAGATAGATTGTTTTGTTTGCATTGACTTTGATGAGAATGTTATTGCTCGTGAAACTTGGAACGGACACGCATTTATAAAAGACGAAGATTTTGATAAAAAGCTTGCCGAAATAAAGGCGAAAAGCAAAGGTATGTTTGCTACAATTTTAGATATTCATAACTAATTTAGTTTGTTTGAAAGGAACTGTATCTTGAAATGGGGTTAAAGAACATAAATGATTTCAAAGAAAATTCTTAACGCTCTTACGAAAGAGCAACTAATATTCCTAATAAATCAATATCAGCATATGGAATTTCTTATCTCAGAAGTCTGTGTCAACGAGAGTAAGCAGCATATTCCGTCTGAACAGGCGGTAGAAGAAATAAGAAAAGAACTTCACAACTGTAATTTCCCCTTTTGTACTTCTACAGAAGAATTTATATCACTTTTAGATTATAAAATGGGCAAAATTACACTTGACGAATACAAAGAAAGAATTGGAATTGGCTGAAAGGAGACAGAATGAAACTTCTGGAAAGTATAAAACTTGCAATGCAAGTTTTCCCAAATAGCTTTATCAATCGAAATAACGAGGTTATTCTTATTCCAAAATTCAATGTCTATATTTAGCTTGACGATGTGGAAACAAATGAAGATTTCAAAGTAAAACTTTGTGAGTGGCTAAGTCGAGATTGCTCTTGTGCGTTAAGATATTCACAAGACAAAAGGCTTATAAGATATTGGCAAGACAATACTAATGCTTTCAATAAAATTTGTGGAACTAATTTTACAATGGAGCAAATGAGTTATATCTATACATATTTGGGTAATGGCATAAAACATGATCTTACAAGACAGTTCGTAAGAAACGGATTTGACCTTTTTGTTATAGAGAAATTCGTTATAACAAGATAACTACAGGAAGGAAATAATTAAATGAATAAATCTAGCGACAAAATTGTTAAATTAAGGAGAGTACAAAATAACGGTCTCGAAATAGAAAAACTTAAATTGGAAATTGAAAAATTGAATAAAAATTACTGTCTCTTATACACA